>OGTS01000012.1_pt1 | contig 202207 bp, 195 predicted proteins | sample 1574681 | NCBI WGS metagenome assembly OGTS01 (sample SAMN03295829, study PRJEB24534) | human gut metagenome | isolation source: fecal sample 4 from infant 4 | host: Homo sapiens | place: USA: Pittsburgh, PA | collected 2014-07 | reverse complement strand
TAACGCCGATGGTACTCGGAGGGAGACCTCCCGGGAGACTAGGAAGTTGCCAAACTTACTTTTTTGTGAAGATTATTTCTTCACAAAATTTGTAAGAAAATTTTGACAAAGTAAATTTAATATTTTATAATTATACATATTGTATGTGCTTAGGTAGCTCAATGGTGGAGCACCCGGCTGTTAACCGGTAGGTTGTGGGTTCGAGCCCCACCCTGAGCGCCAAATGCCGGGGTGGCGGAACTGGCAGACGCACAGGACTTAAAATCCTGCGGTGGTCAAACACCGTATCGGTTCGATTCCGATTCTCGGCACCAATAACGCGGGATGGAGCAGCTTGGTGGCTCGTCGGGCTCATAACCCGGAGGTCGTAGGTTCAAATCCTACTCCCGCAACCATACTTTTTAAGTAATAAAATCATATAAGGCCCTATGGTCAAGCGGTTAAGACATCGCCCTTTCACGGCGGTATCCCGGGTTCAAATCCCGGTAGGGTCACCATTTTAATTTTAAAATCAAAAAGAGATTTATCCTTCGTTTTAGAGGGAAACCACCGTGTCACGGCGGTATTGTTCTTCAGATTCGCTCAAGGGCTCATCTTGAAGATTCAAAATCTTTCAGATTTTAAACCCCACAGGGGACACGAAAACTTCATTTTTATATCAAGGTAGTTTTCGGGATAAATCATCCACTGGATAATTTATCGGATACAAATCCCGGTAGGGTCACCACATGGAAGTATAGCTCAGTTGGGAGAGCATCTGCCTTACAAGCAGGGGGTCACAGGTTCGAGCCCTGTTACTTCCACCATAATATTTTTATATTAGGCTATTTTAATTATGGCTTAGTAGTTCAGCTGGTTAGAATGCCGCCCTGTCACGGCGGAGGTCGTGGGTTCGAGTCCCATCTAAGTCGCCATTTGGATTTCAATAGAGATCCAATGTGCTGATGTAGCTCAATTGGTAGAGCAATTGATTTGTAATCAATAGGTTGTAGGTTCAAGTCCTATCATCAGCTCCAATTTTATTGTGATATAAAATTGAATAAATATATAGTTTATGCTATAATGTGTTACTATGAAATACAAATTTTGGGGAAGTTCCAGAGTTGGCCAAATGGGACGGACTGTAAATCCGTTAGCTTAGCTTTCAGTGGTTCGAATCCGCTCTTCCCCACCAATTTGCGGGTGTAGCTCAGTGGTAGAGCCCCAGCCTTCCAAGCTGGTTGCGAGGGTCCGATTCCCTTCACCCGCTCCAATATGCGCCTGTAGCTCAGCTGGATAGAGCAACGGACTTCTAATCCGTGTGTCAGAGGTTCGACTCCTCTCAGGCGCGCCATGTTGGGATATAGCCAAGTCGGTAAGGCACCAGACTTTGACTCTGGTATGCGTAGGTTCGAGTCCTGCTATCCCAGCCAATTTGATCCATTAGCTCAGTCGGTAGAGCACTTGACTTTTAATCAAGGTGTCCGGAGTTCGAATCTCCGATGGGTCACCATTAATATTTTTTAAATATTATTTAGTGGTTATACTGGCAAGCTAAATAGGCAAGAAAGGCAAATTTTTAGCCACTGTATTTCTAGATTGATCCATTAGCTCAGTCGGTAGAGCACTTGACTTTTAATCAAGGTGTCCGGAGTTCGAATCTCCGATGGGTCACCACAATATGGAGAGGTACCGAAGCGGTCATAACGGGGCGGTCTTGAAAACCGTTAGAGTCTTACGGCTCACAAGGGTTCGAATCCCTTCCTCTCCGCCAAATAAAAAATCAATTTCTATATTGATTTTTGGAGAAGTACTCAAGTGGCTGAAGAGGCTCCCCTGCTAAGGGAGTAGATCCTTTCAAAAGGGATGCGAGGGTTCAAATCCCTCCTTCTCCGCCATATGCCCAGATAGCTCAGTCGGTAGAGCAGGGGACTGAAAATCCCCGTGTCGGTGGTTCGATTCCGCCTCTGGGCACCAAAATAGCCCGTCTAATTTATGAAGATTATTTTGTTTTCATATATAGGACATTATCATTTATTTTATTTTTAGGATATTTGATTTAATAGGGGTTTAGTTCAGTTGGTAGAACGTCGGTCTCCAAAACCGGATGTCACGGGTTCAAGTCCTGTAACCCCTGCCATTTAAATTTCATATATGGACCTGTAGCTCAGCAGGTTAGAGCGCACGCCTGATAAGCGTGAGGTCGGTAGTTCGAGTCTACTCAGGTCCACCAAAAACAAACCTAATTATGAATTTATTTCATAAAATTTTTTTATTAAAAATTATAAGGTTTTGTTTGGGCCTCTAGCTCAGTCGGTTAGAGCGCCCGGCTCATAACCGGTAGGTCCAGGGTTCGAGTCCCTGGAGGCCCACCAGATTTAACACCAATCTTTTGATTGGTGTTTTTCTTATGAAAAAATATTTTTTTGAATTTGGATTGTAATTTTTATGAGTCTATAATAAATCGTATTGGTAAAAGTTAATGATATTTTTCTGATGTGATTTTACTAAGAACATTTTTATCTATAATTATGTCTTTGGTATTTTTTAATTTTTATTGGCTATATAATCTTAAATATTTTCTATTTATATATGTATTTTAAAATGTTTAGCTGATAGGTTAAGGATTTTAAATTTTAATATTTGAAGATTTTGAAAATTTATTTGTTTACGTGTAAAGATAAATCTAAATGAATTGATTTTTGATTTCGAAAGTTTTTATTTTTTAGTTTAAGCATCTGTTATTTTAATTTTCCTGTATTCTAATGTTATAATATTTTCTATTTTTTAATTATATATTTTTTTATTTTCCATAACTTTGACAAATTTACTTTGTTTTTTTTTCTAGTTATTATACAATGTTATTAGGTATTTCTACCTTTAGGAGGATTTATGGATGTTATTATTGTAGGTGCTGGTAAGGTTGGTTCTTATCTTACTAGCAAGCTCTCTGATGAGGGGCACAATATTTTAGTTATAGAGAAAAACAAGGATGTTTTGGAAAGATTGTTGGCTTCTAATGATGTCATGGGGATTTTGGGCGATGGTCGTGATCTTTCTGTTCTTGATGAGGCTAATGTGGATGAATGTGATGCTTTTATTGCAATGACTTTTAATGATGATGTAAATTTGATTTCGTCTATGATTGCTAAGAAAAAGGGTGCTAAATCTACTATCGTTAGGCTTCGTGATCCTAGATATATTAAATATGATGAGTTTATGAGAAAAACCATGGGTGTTGATAGGCTTGTAAACCCTGAGTATTATGCTGCTAAGGAAATTCAAAGGACTTTGAAATATACTTATGCTGTTAATGTGGAAAATTTCTTGGATTCTAAGGTTATTTTGATCGAACTTGAAATTGATGAAAATTCTAAACTTGCTAATAAGTCTTTGATGGATCTTAATGCTGAGGGACTTTTGGGAAATACGATTATTGTTATTGGGGAGAAAGATGATCAGGTTGTTATTCCTAATGGTAATCATATTCTTGAAGTTGGCGAAAAAATTTATGTTGCAGGTCCTAGGGAAGATATTGATAAGTTTTATAAAAGACAAGTTGATAATAAGAAATCTATCAAAAATGTTTTGATTGTTGGTGGAGGTTCTATTGCTCTTTATCTTTCTGAGCTTTTGCTTAAAAGAAATTTCAATGTTACTGTTTTGGAAATTGATAAGGAAAGGGCGATTGATTTTTCTGAAAGACTTCCTGAATGTGAAGTAATCAATGCTGATGGATCTGATCCTGAGATTCTTGATGAGGTAAGGATTGAAAATTATGATGCTGTGGTTGCTCTTACTGGAATTGATGAGGAAAATATTTTGATTTCTCTTCTTGCTAAAAAAAGAGGAATTGACAAAATTATCGCTAAGGTAAATAGGACTCAACTTCTTAAAATTACAGGTATTCTTGATGTTGATACGACTGTTACTCCAAAAAAATCTGCTTCTTTTTTCGTTTCTAGGCTTTTGAGATCTAAGGAAAATTCTAGGGGAGAATCTATTTCTAATTTGTTTAGATTGTCTGATGATAGGGTTGAGGCAATTGATTTTACTGTAATTGAAAATTCTAATGTTACTGGAAAGAAATTGAAGGATTTAAATGTAAAAGCTAATACTTTGATTGTTGGTATATCAAGGCAAAATTTGGGTGGTAAAATCGAAGTTGCAAACGGAGAAAGTACAATTGAACTTGGCGATAGGGTTATGGTTGTAACTAAAAATAAAGATTTTAAAGAAATTGACGATATATTGGAGTAGGCATGAATTTAAAAATTGTAAAATATTCACTTGGAAAACTTTTAATAGTTCTTGCTGGGCTTTTGATTTTACCATTGATTGTGGCTTTTATTTATGGCGAAAGCTTCGCGGATAAAATTAATTTTGTAATTCCTATTATTGTTTCTTTAATTTTTGGAATTATTCTTAGCAAAAGAGGAGATAATAAATCCCACCTTTATACTAAGGAGGCTATGTTTATAACTGCGTCAACTTGGGTTTTGTTTTCTTTGATAGGAGCTATTCCTTTGTTTTTGACAAAATCTAATTATAATGGCTACATAGATGCTTTTTTTGAAATGGTATCGGGTTTTACAACTTCTGGTGCATCGGTTGCTATAAATGTGGAACTTTTGCCACATTCTATAATTTTTTGGAGGTCTTTGTCCCACTTTGTTGGGGGTATGGGAATTTTGGTTTTTACTTTAGCGATTTTGCCAAATTCAAACAAAGAATCATCTCTTTTAATGCAAAGTGAAGTTCCTGGACCAACTTTTGGAAAAATTACCCCAAAACTTTCTGATACAGCTAGAAATTTGTATGGAATGTATATAGTTTTGACAATTATTACAGTAATTCTTCTTCTTTTTGGTGGAATGAATTTGTTTGAATCAATAATTCACGCCTTTGGAGCTGCAGGAACTGGTGGATTTTCTAATAAAGGAATTTCAATAGGAGCTTATAATTCTAGATATATAGAAATTGTTCTCGCAATTATGATGGCGGTTTTTGGTGTGAATTTTAATATATATTTTTATGCTGTGACAAAGAATGTAAGAGAAGCAGTAAAAAGTGAAGAACTAAAATGGTATATATCAATTATTTTGATAGCATCTGGGCTTATTTTTGCAAATATAGTTACCCTTTATAAAGATGTCTTTTATTCATTTGTAAATTCTATTTTTACTGTATCTTCAATAATTACAACAACAGGATATGTTTCAGCAGATTTTGGAACTTGGCCCTTATTTTCTAAATCTGTAATAATAATGCTAATGTTTATAGGCGGATGTGCAGGTTCAACAGCGGGAGGACTCAAGGTTTCAAGATTTGTGATTCTTGTAAAGGGTGGAATTAATCAAATAAAAGAGTCCATGAATCCAAAAAAAATAACAATAAACAGGATGGATAGAAAAAAAGTAGATGCCCAAACAGAAAGATCTGTTTTAAAATATTTGGTAATATATATAATGCTCTTTATTGTTTTGTTTATGATAGTATCATTAGATATGGATGATTTTGAAACAGCTTTTGCAGCAGTTTCAACAACTTTCAATAACGTAGGACCAGGGCTTGGAGCATTTGGACCAATAACGACCTTTGCCGAAATGACAAATTTATCAAAATTTGTTCTAACCATAGCCATGCTTTTGGGAAGATTAGAAATATTCCCAATGCTTTTACTTTTGTATCCATCAACCTATAGAAAATTGAGAAATAAATAAAAAAATAATCCTATTTTGTGTAAGTGCAAAATAGGATTTTTAATTTAATCAATCAAAATAAAGTTGTAATCAGTCCGTAAATAATAGGAATCAAAATAGCGGGAATAGAATTTACTATTTTAATATCAACCAAATCCAACATTGAAAGGCCGATAGCAATTATGCTAAGACCACCAACTCCAGAAATATTATCAAGAATTTCCTTGGTTAAAATTGGAGAAATAAGACCTGATAAAATTACTATTAGCCCTTGATAAACCAAAATTGGAATTGCACCAAAAGCAACGCCAAGTCCCAAACTTTGAGCCATAAAAAATACAGTAACACCATCAATCATCGACTTTAGCAAAAGAATTTCATTATTAGAATTAACAGAAGCTTCAATTGAGCCGATAATTCCCATACTACCAACACATAAAATTAAAGTAGCATTAATAAAAGCCTTTGGGAAAGTAGATCTTTTATTTTCAGAAAAAAGTCTGCCCAAAAAATAAGCAAAACTATTTAATTTATCGTCCAATTTTAAATAATTTCCAATAATTAAACCGATAACTATAGAAATAATTACAACTAAACTATCTCCTTTTCTTGCAGAATTCATACCAGTAACCATTATTAAAATTGCAAGAAATTTCATCATATCATTTTTTAATCTATCAGAAAAATGATTTCCAGCTTTTGCTCCCAAAAAACCTAAAATCAAAACAGAAATAGCGTTAATAAAAACTCCAAACATAAAAAACCTTCTTTACATATTATTCTGTTAAATTATATCAAAGCTCTGAAATAATTGCAAAAAAGCCATAAAAGGGCTAAAGAAAATTGACAAAATTACGCCTTTGACCTATTATAAGAAAAGAAAAATCTATAAAAAGATTAATTGATATAAAATTTTTTTTATTTTTATATAGAAAAATAATTAGAGAAAAACGATTTATTAATTAGGTTTCTACGATTATTTGAAAAATAAAATATGAAATAATATTCATTTTTGACAAAAGAAAGGAAATATTATGAAAATTGGATTGACCATAGCAGGAAGTGACTCATCAGGTGGAGCTGGAATTCAAGCTGATATAAAAACTATGACACTAAACGGAGTGTATGCAGAAAGTGCAATCACTGCCTTAACTGCCCAAAATACCACGGGAGTTTTGTCGGTTTTAGACTCAAGCCCACAATTTTTAAAAGACCAGCTGGATATGATATTTGATGATATTTACCCAGATAGCGTAAAAATTGGAATGGTTTCAAATTCTGATTTGATTTTAGTTATAGGAGAAAAATTAAAAGAAAAAAAAGCAAAAAATATTGTAATAGACCCAGTGATGGTTGCAACAAGCGGAGCAAAATTATTAAAAGATGATGCAATAAAAGTTTTAAAAAACGAACTTTTGCCATTAGCAGATCTTATAACACCAAATATTCCCGAAGGCGAAATTTTATCGGGGATAAAAATAAATGATGAAAAAGATATGCAAAAAGCTGGAAAAATTATCTCTGAAAAATACAATTGTGCTTGCCTATTAAAAGGCGGACACAAAATAAATGATGCTAATGATTATTTGTTTGAAAATGGAAAAGGCACTTGGTTTAAGGGAAAGAGAATAAATAATCCAAATACCCACGGGACAGGTTGTACTCTTTCATCAGCCATTGCAGCAAATCTTGCCAAAGGCTATGATATGGAAAATTCAATAAAAATGGCAAAAGAATTTTTGTCAAACGCTCTTTTGGATATGCTAGATTTGGGCAAAGGCTCAGGTCCGATGAACCATGCCTTTGACATAAAAGATTCTTATAAAAAATTATGTGAAAAGTAAAAGTGGATTTGATTTTGTATTTTTGTTAAAAAGTTTTACCTTTTTTATTGGCAAATTAAAATTAAAGAATAAAAAAGGTAAAACTTATTTTTTATCAAGTATTATATTTTTCATAATAGTTCTTGGCTTGTTCAAATTTATTTATTAAATTATAATTTTTAGCAAGGCTTGCTATTAAAATTGCCTTGTCATAGTCTTCTTTATAATCCATATTTTTAAGTCTTTTGTACAAAGCTCTAGTGAAATACAAAATAGGATTAGGAATTTTATTTCTAATTAAAAAATAAGAAATAGCATCATTTATTATCTCTGGACATTTTTCATAATCTTCTAAAATTATATAAGCATTAGTTAAGTTTAAGCTGATAATAGGGAATAATGATGAATCTTTGTTGGTTTTATCATATACAAAATTAAGTAAATCAAGATATTTTTTGTTATCAATGTTTGTATAAGTCATAGCTATATCCATTAAAATTCTTAATTCAAATATAGAAAAAGATTGTATTTTGAAGTTATCATATTTATTAGTAAAAGAATTTAAAGCTTTTATTAGAATCTCTCTTTCTTCTGATTTTGATAAGTCTTCATTCATTGATTTAAGAAATAAAATAACTTGCTTACATGAAGTTTTGATAAATTCAATATCAGTAAAATCTTTGAGATAAATAATTATTTTTTCTTCATCATCAAAAGGCAATTTATTTTCTACCTTATCAATTATTTTTTCAAAAGTTTCATTGAAAATTAAGTAATCTTTTAGACTAGAATTCAAATAGTCTTTTATAAAATCGTGATTTAAGATATATGATATTTTATAGAGAGTAGAAAAAGAAGGCTCATTAATACCATTTTCTATACGACTTATAGTTTTTCTGTCTATATTAGCTTCAATAGATAAATCTAGTTGACTAATTTTTCTATTTTTTCTAACTTCTTTGATTTTTTTAGCTAATATTGTTAAGTCATAATTCTTCAAAATATTTTCCTCCAAATGTACCATATATGCCGTTGTTTTGATTTTATTATAGATAATATAATTAAGTTAATCAAATACGAAGGAGAAAAAAATGAAAAAAAGGAATTTGATTATAATTTTATCTTTAATAGTATTTATACTTATAGGGATTTTTAGTCAGAAAGCCAAAGAGAAAGCTGAAAAAGAAAGAGAAATAAAAAATTATGAGTCTAGTGTTTCGAAATATGAAGAAATAACAGACTTACAATTCCTAAATAATGATAAAACTCTAGAAGGTTTTGTATTTATAGGAAGAAAAACCTCATCATCATGTCGATTATTTGTAAAAGTCATAAATGAAATTACTTATGAAAAAGAAATAAATATAAAATATTTTGATACAGATAAATATAGAAATTCAAAATATTATGATGAAATATTAGAAAAATATCAAATAGATCAAGTACCTTATATGGTATTGGTAAAAAAAGATGGTAGTTTTGAAACTTTTGACAAAAAAAATATTGATAAAGGCGAATTATTTAAAGATTGGTTAATAAAAAATAGGGAGAAATAAAATTAAAAAAATTCCAATTTAAAAAGGCGGAAAAATAGACAAAAAGCTTGACAAAAACACGATTTCGGTGTATTATAATTTGGTATGAAAAAAGTTCCTAATACTTTTGACATAATCGCAGATCCTGAGGGCGATTCATAAATGTCAGGACGAGTAAAGCCGCCACCTATCCGAGCGGTGTCAAAATAGATAGGCAAAATATTTAAGGAGGAACTTGATGAAAAATCAAAAGACATATGTACCAACAAAGTCAACAATTGAACCAAAATGGTATGTAGTTGATGCAACTGACATGGTTTTAGGTAGACTTGCAAGCCAAGTTGCAGCAATTATTAGAGGAAAACACAAACCAACATTTACTCCAAACATGGACACAGGTGACTATGTAATAGTAGTAAATGCTGAAAAAGTCGTTCTTACTGGAAACAAAGAATACCAAAAAGAATACAAAAGATATTCTGGATATGCAGGTGGATTAAAAACTACAACTTACCAAGATATGATGGACAAACATCCAGAAAGAATTGTAGAACACGCTGTAGTAGGTATGCTTCCACACAACAAATTAGGTAGACAAATGGCCAAAAAACTTAGGGTTTATGTAGGTGAAAATCACAATCACGAAGCTCAAAACCCAGAAGTTTTGGACTTAAAGTAAGGAGGACTTAGATGGCAGATATTATATATCAAGCTACAGGTAGAAGAAAAACTTCAGTAGCAAGAGTTACAATGAAACCAGGTAGCGGAGAATTAAAAGTTAATGGAAGAGATCTTGATGATTATTTTTCTTATGATACATTAAAAATCATAGCAAAAGCACCATTAAAATTAACAGAAAATGAATCAACTTATGACATTAAAGTTAATGTACAAGGTGGAGGATTTAACGGACAAGCAGGAGCTATAAGACACGCTATAGCAAGAGCTTTACTAGAAGTAAATCCTGATTATAGACAAGCTCTAAAAAGAGCAGGTTTTCTTACAAGAGACCCAAGAAAAAAAGAAAGATACAAATACGGTCAAAAGAAAGCAAGAAAATCTTCACAATTCTCAAAAAGATAAGAAGAATTTTACAAACAAGGAATTTTTATTCCTTGTTTTTTTGTGGGAAAAATTATAAGATTTTTTTCATCAAATAAATTTATTTGTTTTAGCTTGAGATAAATTCTAAATTTTTTTATTTTCAAAAATTTTTACTACGAAAAATCTATAGTAAAATGTAAGGAGAAAGGACTTTGGTATGGATTTTAAAAAGTTATTTAAATTATTTTTGCACACACTTTATTTGTCTGCCTTTACTTTTGGTGGTGGCTATGTAATTTTATCTTTGATGGAATCTACTTTTGTAAAAAAATTAGGATGGATTAATAAGGAAGAGATGCTTGATATGACGGCTATTGCTCAATCGGCTCCTGGGGCTGTGGCTATTAACGCATCAATTTCTGTTGGTTATAAATTATTTGGTTTTGTTGGTGCTTTGGTTGCAACTTTGGGGACTCTTATTCCGCCTCTTGTAATTATTTCTGTAATTTCTTATTTTTATAATGCTTTTATTTCTAATAAATATATTGCTTTGATTTTAAAAGGAATGCAGGCGGGCGTTGGGGCTTTGATTATTAATGTCGTGATTGATATGACAAAAGATGTAATTATTGGCAAGGGATTTTTGATTTATGGAATATTTTTTATTTCTTTTGTCTTGAATGTTTTCTTTGATGTAAATATTATTTATATTATCACTGGACTTATTTTATTTGGTCTTATTTACTCTTTTGTTGAAAGGAAAAAAATATGCTAATTAAATTATTTATAAGTTTTTTTAAGGTCGGACTTTTTTCTTTTGGAGGTGGCTATGCTGCTCTTCCTCTTATTCAAGAAGAGGTTGTGAATTTAAATTCTTGGCTTAGTATAAGTGAATTTAATAATTTAATTACAATCAGTCAAATGACGCCAGGCCCAATTGCTATTAATTCTGCATCTTTTGTTGGGACAAGGGTTTATGGTTTAAGTGGGGCGATTGTTGCAAGTCTTGGCTGTGTAACTCCTTCTTTTATAATTGTAGAGACTATTTCTTATTTTTATAATAAGTATAGAAAGCTTGATTCGATGCAAAGTGTTTTGGGATTTTTGAGACCTGCTGTTGTGTCTATGATTTTGGCAGCTGGAATTGATATATTAAAAACTGCTTTTTTTGATGTAAAAAAAATATCTTTTGAAAATCTTGATATTAGTATGGTTATTTTGTTTTTTTTGATGCTTTTTGCTATTAGAAAGACAAAAATCGACCCTATAATTTTGATGCTTGGCTCAGGTTTATTATATCTTTGTATAAATTTAATTTTGTGAGGTTTTATGGGAAAAATTAATTATAATTTGAAAATGGAAGAGATAATTAAAAGTATAAAAAAAGAGGATAAAAGACCAAGACTTTTACTTCAAGTTTGCTGTGCTCCGTGTTCTTCAAGTGTTTTAACACGATTGAGAGAATATTTTGCTATAGATATCTACTATTACAATCCAAATATTTATCCGGCAAATGAGCTTAACAAAAGAGTAGAAACTGTAAAAAAGCTTGTGGATGAAATGAACCTTGATTCAAAGGTTATTTTTCCTGAAAATAATCCAGAAGATTTTTATAAATTTGTGGAAAATCGAAAAAATGATCACGAAGGTGGAGATTCTTGTTATAAGTGTTACCAATTAAGGCTTGAAAAATCTGCCAAGTATGCCAAAGAAAATTCTTATGATTATTTTACGACAACTCTTTCGATTTCTCCTTACAAAAATTCAGCTTGGCTTAATGAAATTGGAGAAAAATTAGAAGAAGAATATGGGATAAAATATTTGTATTCAGATTTTAAAAAGAAAAATGGCTATAAGGATTCGATAGATCTTTCAAAAAAATATAATTTATACAGGCAAGATTATTGTGGTTGTGTATTTTCATTTAAAGAAATGCAGGAGAAAAAACACGAAAAATAAATGTTATTTTTATCTTACTTTGGGTAATTTTATATAAGGAGAGATAATTATGGCTGATGTATTACTGATAAAAAATTTAAATGAAGACCAATTAAATAGTAAAAGTCTAATACCTGTAACATTTCAAACGAATATAAGTGATAAAGACAAGCTTGTAAATATTTTTAATGTTTTGAAAGACAAAAAATTAGTCGAAAATAAAAAACTAGGGATAAAAAAATCTTCAATTACCCTAGACTTATTCTCTTCAAATATAACAGAAGTAATAAAAGAATTGATAAAAAATGATTTTATGATATATGGGGTATATATATTGTATGATAATTATTTAGGAGGAAAATAATGAGTGAAAAATTACTAGATATGATTAACGAACAAATGAATTTTGAATTACAATCAGCTTACGAATACAAAGCAATGCAAATATATGCTGATGATGAAGAATTCGAAGGATTTGCACATTGGTATGGTCATCAAGTTAGAGAAGAAATTGAACATGCAGAAAAAATGACCAAATTCTTACAAGAAGTAGGATACAAACCAGTTTATAAAACACTAGAAGCACCAAATACAGAATTCAAAGATCTTCTAGACGTTGCAAAACAAGCTTTAGCACACGAAAAAGAAGTTACAAAAAGAATTCATGCAATAGCAAAAGCTGCAAGAGAAGAAGGAGATGAAAGAGTAATTTCATTTATCCAATGGTATGTAGATGAACAAATCGAAGAAGAAGATACCTTCAACAAATTAATCACAAGACTAGAAAGAATAAATGGAAATTACGGTGGCCTTTACCTACTTGATGGCCAACTTGCACACAGAGGATAAAAAATAAGGCCAAGTTTAAGCTTGGTCTTTTTTTGTAAGAAAAAATAATATGAAAATAAATTTAAAAGAAAAAGATATGGAGCTTATAGTAAATACCTATGGGGCCTACATAGAAAAATTTACCAAAGAAAAAAAGCCTATATTTTTCCCAAAACTTCTTATAAAAATTAAAAACGAATTGAAAACAAGAGGTGGCATGCATCCATGCCTTCCAAATTTTGGAAAAAGTGAAATAAAAAAATTAGACCAACATGGATTCGGAAGAATTTCATTTTGGGATATAGAAGAAAAAACTGAAAATTCAGTAAAATTAAAATTAGAAGGCAAGGGAGAATACGAAAAATCCATCTATTATATAAAATACAAATTAATAGATTCATCACTATTGGTAGAATTAGAAATAATAAATAATTCAAAGGAAAATTTACCAATAGCTCCCGGCTTTCATCCGTATTTTTACGTAGACAAAAATTTTAAAATAAAAAATCTAGACCTAGAAAAAATAGATTTAGAAAAAACATATTTTTTAAAAGAAAAAAAAGCAAGCATAGAAAGCAAATACTACAATATAGATATAGAAAATAATAATTTCCAAGAATTTGCAATATGGACAGATTTTCACGGAGATTATTTGTGCTTAGAACCATGCCTAAACGGGCCAAGTTTTACAAATAAAATAAACAATCCCTATATCCTAAAAGCAAAAGAAAAATTCAAAGAAAATTTTACAATAACAATAAAAGAAAAATAGCCAGCTAGGCTATTTTTTTATTTTTAAAAAAATAGATAAAATAAAGATTTATAACAAAAATAAATATAAATCAATAAAATCGAATTAAAAAATTAAATAAATTAAAATAAAACTTGAAAAATATAAAAAGCAAGTATAATAAAAATAAGATAGGAGGAAATTATGAACCAACAAGCAGAAAAAGTACTAAGAGTTTTTGTGTTAGCCATAATAGCAACAATTATATTAAAACTTTTGGGAGTAGCAATAAATATAATCGTATCCGTAGTAATACCCTTACTTGTTATATATTTCCTATACAAAGTTTTGATAAAAAAAGAAGACATATTTAGATAAAGGTAAAAAAATGAAAGATAAAAATCAAATTATAAAAATAATCCTAGGAATTTTAGGCATAATACTAGGATTTAAAATATTAAAAATAATATTTTCAATAATATTTGCCCTCCTAATACCAATTTTTATAGGAGGAGGACTAATTCTTATCCCAATCTTACTTTTAATAATTCCTCTAGGAATATTATCAGCAATAGGATACGCTATCTACAAATTTTTCCTAAAAGAAAAATCTGTGTGGTAAAAAATAACCCAAAATCAAAAAAAGATTTTGGGGTATTTTTTTAAATTTATATTTCATTTAAAACAAATTTTTCTATCGCTTCGCCTACTGCGCCTTGGTTATTTGTTGCTTTTGTTGTGTATTTTGATATGTCTTTTAATAAAAGATGGGCGTTTTGGACTGCGGCGGAATAGCCTGCTTCTTCTAGCATTTCTTTGTCGTTGTAATTATCTCCTATTGTTAGGACGTTTTCCATTCCTATTCCATAGTGAGCGCACAATTTTTCTAGGGCTTTTGCCTTGTTTACATTTTTTCTGTTTATTTCCATGAAGGTATCTGATGAGTAGGAAATTGAAATATCCCAATTACATATTCTTGCTATATCTTCTTCTAGGCTCATTAAATAGTTTAGGTTGGAATTTTTTATTATTACTTTTACTATTATTTCTTTATCTAGATTTTTAATGTCTTTTGCTTTTTGGACAAATTTGTAGATATTTTTGTCATAATTTCCTTCTACTTTGTTTCCGTTTGCAAAAACATAGCAGTGTTTATCGGTATAAATTTCAAAATGTACTCCTACTTCGTTGCAATAATCTGAAATTTCAACTGCTTTTTTGTAATCTATTGGGGATGCTTCTACAACTTTTTTTGTTACATTGTCCATTATTATCCCACCATTACAAAGAATTGAAAATCTATCTTCTTTTACATTATCGATTTGCTCTAGTATATCAAATAGTTGGTAGGGTCCACGACCTGTTGCTGTTGTAATTATTATTCCCATTTCCTGGGCTTTTTTTATAGCGTCTATATTTCTTTTGTGAATGGTCTTATCGTCTGATAAGAGGGTTTCGTCGCAATCTGTTGCTATTAATTTTATCATAAACTCTCCTTTCTAACTTTATACCCAAAGTCTTTTTTTATTTTGTAAATTTTAAATATAAAAAAACGTGCATTAAAAACACACGCCTAAAAATTTATTTGTTTTTTAAAAATTCTATTATATCATTTGATTCGTACATGTATTCTCCATCATGGAAAAGACATGGTACTTGTCTTTTGCCGCCTTTTTCGATTAATTCTTTCATAGCTTCTCTATCTTCATTTATATTTACTATTTGAATTTCTATATTATTTTCTTCCATAAAATTTTCTACTTTCCTACAGTGAGGACAAGCTGTTCCTACAAATAATTTATATTCTGACATATATTCTCCTTAAAATAAATTTCAAAATTTTTCCATTTTATATTATTATACTAATAGAAAGGAAGTTTTAAAGGTGAGGAAATGAAAGATAAGATTTTAAAATTTGTTAGGCTTATTCTTGTTATAGTTATAATTGTATGTTTATTCCTTCTTGGTAGAAGGGGATATGACTATTATAAAAATTATAAAAATAACAAACACATATCAGATATAGTGAAAAATGTTGAGAAAGATCAAAGTGAAAATGACTCAAATGATAATTTAGATGATTTTGAAAAATTAGAAAAGAAATATATGGCTATTTTGAAAAAATTGCAAAAAGAAAATTCTGATATTGTTGCTTTTTTGGAAATTCCAGGAACTTACATTTCTTATCCGATTTTTCAAGCTAAGGACAATAATTTTTATTTAAGAAAGGGGATAGATAAAAATTATGATATAGCTGGTTCTATTTTTATGGATTATATGAATGATCCTAAAATGAATGATGACAATAGTGTAATATATGGGCATCATTTGGATGATATAAAATCAATGTTTACAGGTCTTGATGGATATAGAAAAAATGACTTTGCTCAAAGCCATAGAACTATATATGTTACAACAAATGAAGGACTTAGAGAATATCAAGTTTTTGCAGCTTATGGTATTCCATCAAATTATGATTATAGGACTTTGGATTTTGAGGATAAAGAAGAAAAATTGAAATATTTTGACAAGTTAAAATCAAATTCTGAAAATGAACTTGAAACTCGTGATTTTAAGGAAGATGATACCATAATTACCCTATCAACTTGCCAATATGATTATAAAGATCAAAGACTTGCAGTCCATGCCCTAAGAATAAAGTAAGGAAAAAAATGAATAGATATATAGAAGAAAATAAAAATAAATTAAATATAAAAGAAGAAAAGGGTCAATTGATTTTTTACCATGAATCTTTTGACCCAAAAGATATTTTTACCTGCGGCCAATGTTTTAACTTTTTTGAGGAAGAAGATGGATCATTTACTGCAGTTTTTTTGGGAAAAATTATAAATCTCAAAAAAGAAGACGACAAGATAATTATAGACAATGTATCGGAAGAAGAATTTTATGATATTTTCTACGATTATTTTGACCTTGGTGTAAATTATGAAGATATAAAAGAAAAAATTTCTCTAGATCATACCCTAAAAGAGGCTACAGAATATGGGGCGGGAATTAGAATATTAAATCAAGAATTTTTTGAAACCCTAATTTCTTTTATAATTTCAGCCAACAACCAAATCCCAAGAATAAAAAAAGCGGTAAGAATAATTTCTGAAATGTATGGAGATTATATTGGAGAATATAAAGGAAGAAAATATTATTCTTTCCCAAATCCTGAACAACTATCCAAAGCAAGACCAGAAGATTTAAGAGAGAAGGCAAGGGTTGGTTTTCGTGATAAAAGAATAGTTCAAACGGCAAATATAATCAATGATGGATTTTTTGATTTTGAAAAAGATATAAAAATGCCTACAGAAGATTTAAGGAAAAAACTCCAAGAACTTCCTGGAGTTGGACCAAAAGTTGCCGATTGTATTTTGCTTTTTGCCTTTCACAAAAGAGAAACCTTCCCGGTTGATGTTTGGATAAAAAGAGTTATGGAATTTTTATTTATAAAAGAAGAAGTTCCAAAAAAACAAATTTCTGCCTATGCCGACAAATATTTTGGGGAAAATGCAGGTTATGTCCAACAATATTTGTTCTATTATGGCAGAGAAAATTCAATCGGCAAATAAAACTTGCATTATTTTAAATTACTTGTATATTTAAATTAGAGCTTAGCAGTCAAAGATAAAGAGTGCTAAAAGGAGGAAATAAAATGAACTTAAAACCAATCGGTGAAAGAGTAGTTATAAAAAAATTAGAAGCAGAAAAGAAAACCCAATCTGGCATAGTTTTACCAGAATCTGCCCAAGAAAAACCACAATACGCAGAAGTTGTTGCAATTAGTAGTGATATTTTAAACGATAAAGACAAAAAAGATTCCTTAAAAGAAGGAGATAAGGTTATTTATTCCCAATATGCAGGAACTGATGTAAAAATAGACGGCGAAAATTACGTAGTATTAGCATACAAAGACGTATTAGCAGTAGTAGAATAGGAGAAAATTATGGCAAAAGATATAAATTATGGAAAAAGTGCAAGAGATGGTCTTGAAAGAGGAATTGATAAATTAGCAAATGCTGTAAAAGTTACTCTAGGACCAAAAGGAAGAAATGTAGTTTTAGATAAATCTTACGGAGCACCAACAATCACAAACGATGGTGTAACAATTGCCCAAGAAATAGAACTTGAAGATAGGTTTGAAAATATGGGAGCCCAACTTGTAAAAGAAGTTGCAACAAAAACAAATGATGTTGCAGGAGATGGAACAACAACAGCAACAGTTCTTGCCCAAGCAATTATAAAAGAAGGACTTAAAAATTTAGCTGCAGGAGCAAATCCAGTAGTTTTAAATAAGGGATTAAAAAAAGCAAGCAATGAAGTTGTATCTTACATCAAAGAATCTTCAAAAGAAGTAGAAGATAAAAAAGCAATCGAACAAGTAGGAACAATCTCATCAGCAGATCCAGAAATTGGTAAATTCATTGCAGATGCTATGGAAAAAGTAGGAAATGATGGAGTAATCACAGTAGAAGAATCCAAAACAACAGACACCTACCTTGATGTAGTAGAAGGAATGCAATTTGACAAGGGATATTTATCTCCATATATGGCAACAGACAATGAAAAAATGGTAGCAGATCTTGATGATCCATATATACTTGTAACAGATAAGAAAATTTCAAGCATCCAAGAAATCCTACCACTACTAGAAGAAATTGTTCAATCATCAAAACCACTATTAATAATTGCAGATGATGTTGACGGAGAAGCTCTAACAACACTTGTTCTAAATAAATTAAGAGGAACCTTCAACGTAGTTGCAGTAAAAGCACCAGGATATGGCGATAGAAGAAAAGAAATGCTTGAAGATATAGCAATTCTTACAGGCTCAAAAGTAATTTCAGAAGACCTATCAATGGAATTAAAAGAAGCTACAATAGAAGATCTTGGATCAGCTAAAAAAGTTAAAGTTGACAAAGACCACACAGTAATTGTAGAAGGAAAAGGCGACAAAGAAGCCCTAGCTGAAAGAGTAGAAAAAATCAAAGGTCAAATCGAAGCAAGTGACTCAGAATACGACAAAGAAAAATACCAAGAAAGAGTAGCAAAACTTGCAGGCGGAGTTGCAGTAATAAATGTAGGAGCTGCAACAGAAACAGAAATGCAAGATAAAAAATACAGAATCGAAGATGCCCTATCAGCAACAAGAGCTGCAGTTGAAGAAGGAATAGTTGCAGGTGGTGGAACAGTTCTAATAGAAGCTATCAAAAAAGTTCAAGCTCTAGAAGAAAAATTAGAAAATGACGAAAAAACAGGAGCAAAAATAATAGAAAGAGCTCTAGAAGCACCACTAAGACAAATCGTAGAAAATGCAGGAATGGACGGATCAGTTGTACTTGAAAATGTAAAAAAATCAGATAAAAACAACGGTTACGATGCCTACGATGATGAATACGTAAATATGTTTGAAAAAGGAATCGTAGAACCAACAAAAGTAACAAGATCAGCCCTAGAAAATGCAGTAAGTATAGCAAGCATGATTTTAACAACAGAAGCAGCAGTGGCAGATATAAAAGAAGAAAAACCAGAAATGCCACCACAAATGCCAATGGGATATTAATATAAATATGCTCTTGCAAGACAATAGTATTGTTTTGCAAGAGTTTTTTTATTTTTAAAATTAAATTTATAATTTTTGAAGCATTAAAATAAAAATATTTTTTGAAATTTAAAGCTTATAATTTACAATAGATTTATATTTATTAACAATACTATAATAAGCAAAAAAATAATTTAATAAGATAATTATCTAGTATAAAAAAGTTTAAAAATATGGTATAATTTAGAAAATGAACAAAATATAATAATTTTTTACAAGCTAATAAAATTTTTAAAAATTTTTTGTAAAAAATATTCAAAAACAAGTATATTTATACGGGGGGGGGTAGCAATCAGTTCATTTAAAATTTGTTGGATTGTTGCACGTTAAATGTTTTTGAAAAACGTTTACAAAAACTAGCTGAAACACAAATTTGACTTGTATTTGTGATTTATGCTAATGAAAAAGAGGAGAATTATGAGAAGGGAGAATAAAAATCCAAGAAAGATTTTGTTTTCTGTATTAATTGCTATTGCTTTTGTAGTTTTAGCTGGTATTAAATTAGGCTATGCCAATATATTATCGCCAAAACAAGGAATCAATGAGTATCATTTTTATAATGACACAATAGAAAATAAAGATTCAGCAGAAGAGATACAAAAACAAATAATTCTTGATGGAAAAGAAATTTCTGATCCTGGCCATGTATTTAAAGACAAAGATAAAGTCTTTTTAAAATGGCAAGATGAAGATGGAAATGAAATTAAATTTGATACGCCAATAGAGATTAAAGGTAACGACAAAAAAATAATTAAAGTTTACCCAGTTTTCAAAAGTCAAGTAGTAATAACCTACTATATAGTTGGCGATAAAAATGATAGAGTTTATATGACTGACACCATCAGTGATGCTGATTCTTATAAACTACCAGAAGATCCTACAATTTATGATGCTAATAAATACTTCTTAAATTGGTCAACATCAAAAGATGGAAAATCTGGCACTTATAATGAGAAGTCATTGAAAGAAGATATTGCAGCAGGAAAAACTGACATTAAACTCTATGCAATTACAGAGTCTAAATACAAGGCTACATTTATAACAGGAGACGACGCAAGCTACCAAGACCAAATATTTGCAAAAGATGATGGCAAGCTTGAGAAATTGCCAGAAAATCCTAAAAGACCAGGTTATGAATTTAGCCATTGGTCTTTGAAAAAAGATGGAGATTCTGTTGACCTTAATACTTTAGAATTAAACGAAGACATTACTGTGTATGCTGTATGGAAACCAGTTGTAGTTGACTATAAATTTAAGGTTATGACCCAAAATATTGACGATGACGGCTACACCTTCCTTGGAATAATATCAGCAAGAGGACTTAATGGAGAAAAAACAAGCCTACCTTTTAAAGGAAGTGAAAATCCAGATCCTAAGGTAGCCCCAACTGGTCCAATAGTTGAAGATATTAGTAAGCTATCAAAAAAAGATGGTCGCTTTAGCGATGGCTACAATAGTAAAGACGAAAACGGACAAATGGATCACACCTATACTAATCCTCAAACCCTAGATTATGAAGGTTTCCATTTAAACGAAGAAAAAACAAAACAAGCTTTTGAAACAATAGAAGCTGATGGCAGCACAGTTGTACCTGTCTATATGGATAGAAATGTTCATACTATATGGGTCTATAAAAATGCAAGTTCAACTAGTTATTATCGACCTAATTGGGTTAATGCCACAGATGAAAATGGAAATATTCACGTAGATTTGCGTTACGGTCAAAGTTCTGAAGAATGGTTTGATAAGCTAAATAAAGATTATGTTTATTACAGGGATAAAAGCATAGGATCTTTCTATACTAAAGCCCCAGTAATGGGTGATGAAGATGTTTATATGTATAGAGTTTATGCTAAGGGTACAAAATACCAACTACGCTTTGTTGAATGGGATCCAAGCAAATTTAATGCACAAATAAACAAATCAGATCTTGCAACATTGCAATCTACTCTTGGCACCATGAAAGAAATTGGTGAAAGAGTAAGCTTCCAAAACTCAGAGTGGTACTATTCAAACTATGGTTACAGAGTATTTGAGCCTTTACAAGGAATGTGGCAACAAATCACATATTCTTGGGTAGATAAAACTGACCATGTAGATGATATAAAAGGATTCCAACCTAAAACTGGTGACATGTCAGCTGATGGTTTGCAATCAGTAAATGTAAATAATCCAGCCTTTAGAGATTATATGTTTGCCGCAGGTAAAGGTCAAAAAAATTATAAAAACTACACAGGAACACCATATATAGAAGATGGCTCTTATGTAGGTTTCCTATTCTACGAACGCAAAACTTATAATATAATTTATTACTCTGGTACTAAGAGATTAGCTTCAAAGCCATACAAATATGAAGCTGATACAAGCGATTTTGGACTTGATTATAAAATAGGAGAAACAAAAAATCCTGACAATTCTAATCAAGTATTTATGGGTTGGTATGAAGACTCAACATTTAGCGTAGAACACAAACATGAAAATGGAGCAAAAATGCCTGCTCATGACATTACAGTCTATGCAAAATGGGATTCTCGTCAATACGAAGTGACCTTCCACAAAAACCAAGATGACTATGAAAAAGATATAGAAAAAATAACCGAAATTCCTGAAGATGACACTCTTTATGATGGAAAATATAAAGATGCCAAAGCTAGCAAAGAGAATTTCCCTAAACCAATTAAACCAGAAGGTGCAAGAGAATTTTTGGGTTGGTATGAGAAAAATGAAAATGGTAGATTTGTAAAAGCAAATCTTCACAAACCAATTAAAAATAATGATACTCACTTATATGCTAAGTGGAAATATGATTATCTAGAATTAAAATACGATTTGAATTTGCCAGATACTGACAAAGTAGAAGGAACTGCTCCAACAGATTCAAACTCTTATATCAATGATGCAAAAGCGTTAGCAACAGATGTGGGAAATGTTAAAGTAAATGATGGCAAAAAAGTTTTCGTAGGTTGGAGTGAAACAAAAGATGGTTCTAGCGGACTAATTCTACCAAGCGAAACTGTCCTAATGGATAAAAATAAAACTCTTTACGCTCAATGGAAAGAAATTCCAGATCTACCAACTACAAAAGTAACCTATGATGCAAATGGTGGAGTAGGCGATCAACATGTAGTTGAAGAAATCATTACTAATGATTCTCATAAAGTCTTAGGAAACGGCGAAGGCGAAGAAATTAATTACACCCGTGAAGGTTATGTATTTAAGGGATGGAATAGAGATAAAAACGCAACAAAAGCCGAATTCCAAAAAGATGATGAAGTTACTGTAACTAGTTTAGATGAAAGCAAAAATAATTATATCTATGCTATCTGGGCTCCTATAATCAATTACACAACTGATGGTAATGGACAAGTTAAGGAAGGCGAAAACTTTGTAGATAATACAAAAGAAGAAGTTGAACTTAAATCAAATCCAAAGGGAACCGACACAAAAGCAAAAGAAGGATATAAATTTAGCCACTGGACAGCTGATAAAGAAATTACACTAAATGATGGAACAAAAATTCCGGCTGGAGAAAAAATTACTGAAGAACAATTAAAACAAGCAGTAATCACAGAACCACTTACATTCAAAGCTAATTTTGTAAAAGATCAACCTAATGAATTTAACGTAAGGCACGAATTTAAAGTTGCCAAAGATTCTCCAATAAAAGAAATGCCAGCTGAAGTAAAAGCAGCAGTTGATGCTCAACTTCCAGAAGATAAAACAGCTGAAGATGGCAGCGTTGTAACTCCTACTGCTCCAAAACAAACAACAGTAGAAGATACAGAAAACGATGGAACATGGAAATTCGAAGGCTACAAAGATCAAAATCCAGATACAAAAGATGTTGACGCAAAAGTAAACGGAGCCGATGTAAAATTCGAAGGCGAATGGAAATTCAAACCAAACGAACACAAAGTAACATACGAATACGTAAGTGGAACAAAAGGAGTAGAATTACCAGAAGCATTAAAAGCAAAAGCCCCAGAAGAAGTAACCGGCAAAGTCAAAGGCGATAAAGTAACATCCCCAGTTCCAACAGGCGATGACGCTACATTTAGAGATGAAGCAAACAAAGGAACTTGGAAATTCAAATCATACGATAATAATGAAGTAGAAATTACAAACAAAGACGAAAACGTAAAAGGAACATGGGAATTCACACCAGATCCAGAGCCAGGAAAATACAATGTAACACACAAATTTGTAAGTAAAGATCCAAAGAAAGAACTTCCTAAAGAAGTACTTGCTCTTGTACCAGCAAAACAAACTGGCAAAGTTAAAGGCGATGTAGTAAAACCAACAGAACCACAAACAAAAACAGTTAATGTTGAAGATGGTACTTGGACCTTTGTAGAATATGACAAAAATCAAGAAACTATCGATAACAAGGATGTTGAGTTTACAGGAACATGGGAATTTACTCCGAAAACTACTCCTACTGATTACAATGTAAATCATAAATTTGTTTCATCAACAGAAGGCAAAGCTCTTCCAAAAGCAGTTACAGATTTAACACCAGACCAACAAACTGGTAAGAAAGATGGAGAAACTGTAACACCAACTGCACCAAAAGAAACAACTGTAGAAGATGCAGGCAATGATGGAACATGGAAATTTGAAGGCTACGATAAAGATAGCAAAACTATTGATAAGTCTGATGTGACATTTGAAGGAAAATGGAAATTCACACCAAACAAACACAAAGTAACTTATGAATATGTAAGTGGAACAGAAGGTGTAGAATTACCAGAAGCATTAAAAGCAAAAGCACCAAAAGAAGTAACCGGCAAAGTAAAAGGCGATAAAGTAACATCCCCAGTTCCAGAAGGAAAAGACGCTGAATTTAGAGATGAAACAAACAAGGGAACTTGGACATTCAAATCATACGATAAGAATGAAGTAGAAATCACTAACAAAGACGAAAAAGTAAAAGGTACATGGGTATTCACACCAGATCAACAGCCAGAAAAATACAACGTAACACACGAATTTGTATCCGCAACCCAAGGCAAAGACCTTCCACAAGCCGTAAAAGAACTAACACCAAAAGATCAAACAGGCAAAAAAGATGGAAGTGTTGTTAAACCAACAGAGCCAGAAAAAACAAAAGTAGCAGATACAGAAAACGATGGAACATGGAAATTTGAAGGCTACAAAGATCAAGATAAAACTACAGACGAAGTAGATGCAAAAGTAAACGGAGCTGACGTAAAATTCGAAGGAGAATGGAAATTCACACCAAACGAACATAAAGTAACTTACAAGTTTGAAAGTGAAGATCCAACAAAACCTCTTCCTGATGAAGTGAAAAATCTACTTCCAAATCCAGAAAAAGGAAAGGTTAAGGGTGATAAGGTAACTCCAACTAAACCTGTTCCAGAATCAATCACAACTAAAGATGGTGTATGGACCTTTGTTGGTTATGACGAAGAAAGCAAAACTGTTGGCGATAAAGATGTAGAATTCACAGGAACATGGGAATTTATTCCAGATGTAGTTACAGAATATGTCGATGAAAATGGTAAGACTATAGCTCCTAAGGAAGATGGTAAAAAACCTAATAAAGAGATCAATGGATATGAATTTGTAAGAACTGAAACCGATGATAAGGGTAATACAAAACATATCTACAAGAAAAAAACCACTCCTAGTCCATCTATAGTTACTAAATTCGTAGATGAAAATGGAAATCCTCTTGCTATGGAAGAAAAAGGCAAGAAAGATAAAAAAGATATTCCTGCTTATGAGTTTGTAAAGACTTACACAGATAAGGATGGAAATATTGTTCATGTTTATAAATTTAAACAAACACCAACTCCAACTGTAGAAACAAGATATGTAGACACAGAAGGTAAGCAAATACTTGCTGATAAAGTTGGAACACATGATCCATCAACTATAGAAGGTTATCAATTTGTAAAAACAGAAAAAGATGAAAAGGGTAATACCGTTCATATTTACAAAAAAATCGCACCTGTTCCAAAAGTTGAGACAAGATATGTTGATGAAAATGGAAACCAACTACTTCCACCAAAAGAAGGAACACAAAATCAAGTAAATATTGATGGCTACGATTATGTAAGTACAAATAAAGATAATAATGGTAATACAATTCATGTTTACAAGAAAAAACCTATCCAAGATGTAGAAACAAGATATTTAGACACAGAAGGTAATCAAATACTAGCTGATAAAGCTGGAACACATGATCCATCAACTATAGAAGGTTATCAATTAGTAAGAACAGAAAAAGATGAAAAGGGTAATACAAGACATATTTATCAAAAAATTGCACCTGTTCCAAAAGTTGAAACAAGATATATTGATGTAAATGGCAATCAATTACTTCCACCAAAAGAAGGAACACAAAATCAAGTAAATATTGATGGCTACGATTATGTAAGTACAAATAAAGATAATAATGGTAATACAATTCATGTTTACAAGAAGAAAGTTCTTACACCAGATGTTGTAACTAAGTATGTTGATGAAAATGGAAATGAAATTGCTGACACTCAAAAAGGAAAACATCCAAGCAAAAATATCGAAGGATATGAAATAATAACTACAAAATCAGATGAGAAGGGAAATATAATCTATGTTTATAGAAAGAAACCTGATTCAACAAAAGTAGTTACAGAATATGTCGATGAAAATGGTAAGACTATAGCCCCTAAGGAAGATGGTAAACAACCTAATAAAGATATTGATGGATATGAATTTGTAAGAACCGAAAAAGATGAAAAAGGCAATACAAAACATATCTACAAGAAAAAATCTTCATCTGCAGAAAATAAATATAAAGTAACTCACAAATTTGAATCATCTACACCAGGTAAATCTCTACCAAAAGAAATTTTAGACCTTCTTCCAAAAAATCAAGATGGAATAGAAAATGGTAGAAAAGTTTCTCCTACAAAACCTTCTAAATTAGAAGTTAAAGTAAAAGATGGTACTTGGGTATTTGAAGGATATGATAAAGATAGTAGCGTAGTTAGTAATAAGGATGTAAATTTCACAGGAAAATGGAAATTTGTTCCAAACAAAACAGGCAAGATAAAAGTTTCAACTGGAACAAATTCTAGAAGCAAATCAAATGTTAAGACTGGAATAGAGGGTTCTTCTAATCTTATATTTGTCTTAATTGGATCAGCATTTGCTCTATACAAAAATAAAAAAAATAAATATTAAAATATTTATTAATAAGGAATAAAGCAAGAGATATTTTACAATATTTTCTAGCTAATAAAAGACGAGGAAGAAAAATCCTCGTCTTTTTTTAAAAAAATTTATGAAATTAATATAAATTAAGTCATATAAAAATTTAGATTCAGATAGTTGAATTTTAAAATTGATAATGATAATAATAAATTGTGAGGTAAAATCACATTAGATATATTGAATAAAAAATCAAATAAAAAGGAAAAAGTTATGAAAAATAAATCAAAAACCTTTACAACTTATCTACTAATAATATTAATGTTAGTTATTACTTCTTCAAGTCTTTCATTAATAGGAATATTTATGGGAAAAGTTGTAACTGCTATTTCAAATTTAGATATGGGACAATTTAAATCAAATCTTATAAAATTAGCCACATTAGTTTTGGTAAATTTTCTTTCTTCAAATTTGGCGTTTAGACTTAATTATAGGCTTGGTATGGAAAAATTCATTTATCTAAAAAATGAGCTTTTTAAAAAGGATTTGGAAAATACTGGAGAAATAAATATTGCAAATTACACGACAAATATTGAAAATTTATATGCTAATAGGTTTATGGTAAAAATAAATGCAATAAATTTAGCCTTGACCATGTTTTTTGCAGTTATATCTATTGTATATATTAATTATAAACTCCTTCCTGTTGCAATAATTGGAGCAAGTTTACCACTTTTAATTCCTTTGCTCTTAGGTAAAAAAATTCAAAGAAAATCTCAAAAATTTAATGAATTTTATGATTTTTATCAAAAATACATTGGCAAAAAGTTAGGGCAAAAAAATGAATATTTGAGATATAAGGTTGAAGATAAACTAATTGAAGAAAAAAGTAAGATAGAATTTGACCATGAAAAAAACAGAAAAGATTTAAAAAATATAAATAATTTTTCCAATATATCTTCCCAAGCTTTGGGTTCGATTTCATATATTTTGATTTTTATTTTTGGCGGATATCTTGCTTTTAAAGGAGAAATTGAAGTTGGTTCTATAATTTCGGTAGTACAGCTTATGAATTATATAGTAGATCCTGTTATTGCATTATCTTCTCTTATTTCTTTGTATAATGAATCTAGACCTATTTATGAAAATATTAAAAAATTTCTAGATGAAAAAGAAAAGGGTAAAAAAGCTTTTGGCTTAACATATCCAATAAATCTTTTTGCAAAAAATATATCTTTTGCATACGAAGATAAAAAAATAATAGAAGATTTTAATTATGAATTTTATTATGGAAAGAAATATTTGATTAAGGGAAAATCTGGTAAGGGTAAGTCTACTTTGGCAAAAATTCTTTGTGGGGAGATTTCTCCTGATAAGGGAGAAATTTTGTTGAATGGTTTAGATATAAAAGATTTTGACTTTAGGGACTATATTCTATATGTTGACCAAAAACCAACAATAATAGATGGAAATTTGGAAGATAATATTAAATTTTATAGAAATAAATTGGATAACAAGATTGATTTGAATTTATTTAATATAAATAAAAAATTAAGTGACAAAGTGAGTGCAAATGATGGAATATCTGGCGGAGAAATGATGAGAATAAGTTTGTTAAGGTCGTTATTGGATCCTAGGGACATAATGATATATGATGAACCTATAGCAAGCTTGGATGATTATAATTCAAAGATTATCATAGAAAGATTATTATCTTTAAAGCAAACTGTAATAATTATCTCCCATAAAATGACAAAAGAAGATTTGGAAAAATTTGATGAAATAATTGATATATAAATTTATAATATTTTTTAAGGATTTGCGAATTTATTTCGACAAATCCTTTTATTTTATCTAGGTACAGTGGGAAAACTATATCACTATATAATTAACTGTAAATTTTTTATAAAATTTAAAAAATGTCCTTTATTTTAAATAAATATAAATTTTATAATCTTTGAACTTACAATATTTGAAATATTTTTTGAAAAAATCTCAAAGAATAAAAATATATTTTTAAAATTATAAATAAAGTTGACATGAAAACGTAAAACTGATATCATTTAGTTGATCTTAAGATCAATATTATTCATTTCAAGGAGGAGAAATAGAAATGAAGAAACTAGGTTTATTGCCAAGACTAATTATTGCAATCATTCTAGGTATTTTAATTGGACTTGCAGGTCAAAAAGTTGACGCTTTAAAAATCTTAGTTAGAATACTAATTACTTTTAATGGTCTATTTGGCAACTTCTTAGGATTTGTTATTCCACTAATTATTATGGGATTTGTAATTCCAGGTATAGCAGATCTTGGAGATTCAGCAGGAAAGACACTAGCAATCACAGCAGGTATTGCATATTTGTCAACAATTATCTTTGGAACTATTACATATTTTGTAGGCAGCGTTGTTCTTCCTAACTTTATTAAAAAGGGAGCAATCTCATTTGATCCAGAGAAAAACTCAGGAAAAGCTCTAGAAAAAATATTTGAATCACCAATGGATCCAGTATTTTCTGTTACAACAGCACTTATCATTTCATTTATACTAGGTGTTGGTATAGCAGCAGCTAAAGCTGAAGTTCTTAAAAAAGCAGTTCATGAATTCTCTGATATTATTACAAAATTAATATCAAATGTTGTAATTCCATTATTGCCATTCCACATTTGTGGTATTTTTGCTAACATGGCTTATGAAGGAACTGTAGCAGTAGTATTATCAGTATTCGCAAGAGTATTTATCATGGTATTGATACTACACTATCTAACAATTACTGCACAATTTACAATTGCAAGTTCAATGTCAGGTGGAAATCCATTCTCAAAAATCAAGACTATGATTCCAGCTTACATGACAGCTATAGGAACACAATCATCTGCAGCAACAATCCCAGTTACACTTAACCAAACTTATAAATTAGGTGTAAACAAAGGTATAGCAGACTTTGTAATTCCACTTTGTGCAACAATTCACTTATCAGGTTCAACAATCACATTAACATCTTGTTCATTATCAATTCTTATGCTTAATGGATCAGATGTAGGATTCCAACACATGTTCCCATTCATCCTTATGCTAGGTGTTACAATGGTAGCAGCACCTGGAGTTCCAGGAGGAGCAGTAATGGCAGCACTAGGTATTCTTCAATCAATGCTAGGATTTACAGAACCTATGACAGCATTAATTATTGCATTATATGTTGCTCAAGATTCATTTGGTACAGCATGTAATATCACAGGCGATGCTGCAATAGCTTGTATAGTAAATAAAATTTCAGGATTTAAATTAGATCCAGAAGCTAATGCAGAATACATTGATGAACTAGTTAAGCAATAAAAAAATAGAACTCTTTTGAGTTCTATTTTTGAGCTTATGATCTTAAGACAATTAATTATGAAAATTTATTAAAAAGGAGTAATTTTTATGACTATAAAGAGAAGAAAAGTTACCATGGACGGTAACACAGCAGCAGCTCACGTATCTTACGCTTTTAGTGAAGTTTCAGCTATATATCCTATAACTCCATCTTCACCAATGCCAGAATTTATAGATAAATGGGCAGCAAATGGAAGATTAAATTTATATGGAAATCCAGTTTCAGTTACAGAAATGCAACATGAAGCAGGAGCAGCAGGAGCAGTTCACGGATCACTTGCAGCAGGAGCACTTACATCTACATACACAGCAAGTCAAGGACTTCTACTAATGATTCCTGATATGTACAAAATTGCCGGCGAAAGACTTCCTGCAGTTTTTCATGTAGCAGCGCGTTCCCTATCAACATGCTCAATCAATATGTATGGCGACCATCAAGACGTTATGGCAGCAAGAGCAACAGGTTTTGCTATGCTTGCATCAGGTTCTGTACAAGAAATTATGGATCTTTCTCCAGTAGCTCATCTTTCAGCTATAAAAGCTAGAGTTCCATTTGTTAATTTCTTTGATGGATTTAGAACAAGCCATGAAATTCAAAAAATCGACGTTTGGGATTATGACCAATTTGAAGATATGGTTGATTGGAAAGCAATCGATGATTTTAAAAATGATTCATTAAATCCACACAGACCAACAATGCGTGGTGTATTTGAAAAGAGTGGATATTTCCAAAGAACTGAAGCTCAAAACAAAGCTTACAATGGACTTCCAGAAATAGTTCTTGATTATATGAATAAAATTAATGAAAAAATTGGAACAAATTATTCATTATTTAATTATGAAGGTGCAGAAGATGCTACAGATATAATCATAGCTATGGGCTCTGGAACTGATACAATTCAACAAACAGTAGAAGAATTAAATAAAGAAGGAAGAAAAGTTGGACTTGTAAAAGTACATCTTTATAGACCATTCTCAACTAAACATTTACTAGAAGCAATTCCAAAAACAGTTGAAAGAATTGCAGTTTTAGATAGAACAAAAGAAAAAGGTTCTGCTGGAGAACCTCTATACTTAGATGTATTAGAATCTTTCTCAGATTCAGATAGAAATCCAAAAATAATAGCAGGAAGATATGGACTTGGACAAAAAGATACAAGACCTGCTCATATAAAATCAGTATTCGATAATTTAGCTAAAGATGAACCAAAAAATCACTTTACAGTTGGAATTATTGATGATGTAACTAATACATCCCTTGAAGTTGACAATAGTTTTGTAATTTCTGATGGACAAACAACACGTTGTATCTTCTGGGGAAATGGTGGAGATGGTACTGTTGGAGCAAATAAAAACGCTATAAAAATTATAGGCGACAATACAGATATGTTTGCTCAAGGATATTTTGACTATGATGCTAAAAAATCTAATGGTTTAACAATGTCCCACTTGAGATTTTCTCCAAACCCAATTCATGCAGCTTACTTTATAGATGAAGCTGACTTTGTATCATGTTCTCCTCAAGCTTATGTAAGACAATATGACCTTGTTAAAAATCTTAAAGAAGGTGGAATTTTCTTATTAAATACAATTTGGTCAGAAGAAGAACTTGAAGAACATATACCAAATTATTTATTAAAAGAAATAGCAGATAAAAATATTAAATTCTACACAGTAAACGCATCAAAAATTGCTCAAGAAGTTGGACTTGGACATAGAACAAACATGGTTATCCAAACAGCTTTCTTCATTCTTTCAGAAGTTTTACCAATTGAAGATGCTATAAAATATCTAAAAGATTCTATAGAAAAATCTTATGGAATGAAAGGTCAAGATATTGTTGATATGAACAACAAGGCAGTTGACCGTGCAAGTGAAGAATTACAAGAAATAAAAGTTAAAGAAGAATGGAAAAACCTTGGCGAAGATAGAGAAGGCGCAAATGAAAATGAACCAGACTTTATCAAAAACATGGTAAGACCAATAATAAATCTAGAAGAAGATGATCTTCCAGTTTCAACATATCTTCCATACGATGACGGTCAATATATGGCAGGAACTTCAAGATATGAAAAACGTGGTATAGCATTATTTGTTCCAGAATGGAATATAGATAATTGTATCCAATGTAACCAATGTTCATATATCTGCCCACACGCAACAATTAGACCATTCTTATTAGATGAAGAACAAAAAGCAAAGGCTCCAGAAGGATTTGAAACCAAAAAAGCTATAGGAAAAGGACTAGAAGGTTACGAATTTAGAATTCAAGTTTCTCCATACGATTGTATGGGATGTGGAAACTGCGTTGACGTATGTCCTGCTCCAAAGAAAGCTTTGGCTATGAAACCAATAGATGAACAAATCGAAAAACAAGCAGAAAATTGGGAATACGCTCATGGAGAAGTTGGATATAGAAATGATGAAATAGCTCCAACAAATGTTAAAAATTCTCAATTTAGCCAACCATTGCTTGAATTCTCAGGTGCATGTGCAGGCTGTGGAGAAACTCCTTATGCTAAATTAATCACTCAATTATATGGTGATCATCAAATTATTTCAAACGCAACAGGATGTTCATCAATTTGGGGTTCATCAGTTCCATCAATGCCATATTGTACAAATAATAATGGCGAAGGACCAGCTTGGGCATCATCATTATTCGAAGATGCAGCTGAATATGGATATGGAATGTTGCTTGCAACAAAATCAAACAAATTCTTACTAGAAACTTTGATGAAAAAATTCTTAGAATTAAAAGTTTCTACACCATTAAACGATGCATTTAACGAATGGTTAGAAAATAACGATGACTTTGAAGAAAGCAAAAAAGCAGCTATAAAAATTGAATCATTAATCGCAAACGGAACTGATAATGAAGAAGCAAATAAAATTATCGAAAGAATTAAATCACTAAAAGATTATTTAGTTAAAAAATCAGTTTGGATTTACGGTGGAGATGGTTGGGCTTATGATATAGGATTCTCAGGAGTAGACCATGTTCTAGCAAGTGGCGATGACATCAATATAATCGTATTTGATACAGAAGTTTATTCAAATACAGGTGGACAAAGCTCAAAGGCAACTCCTCTTGCAGCAGTAGCAAAATTTGCAGCAAGTGGTAAAAAAGTTAGAAAGAAAGACCTTGGTTTAATGATGACAACTTATGGTTATGTTTATGTTGCACAAGTTGCAATGGGAGCAAACCAAGCACAAACATTAAAAGCAATAAAAGAAGCAGAAAGCTATCATGGTCCATCATTAATAATTGCTTATGCTCCATGTATTAACCACGGACTAAAAGCAGGAATGGGCAAGACTCAAAGAAGAGAAAAAGAAGCTGTAGCAAGTGGATATTGGCACTTATGGAGATTTAATCCACTTCTTAAAGAAGAAGGCAAGAATCCATTTAGCTTAGATTCAAAAGATCCTACAGAATCATTCCAAGAATTCCTACAAGGCGAAGTAAGATACGCTTCTCTTAAAAAAGCCTTCCCAGAAGATGCAGATAGATTATATGCAGAAGCTGAAGAAGCTGCAAAGGAAAGATTAGAATCTTACAAAAAAATGGAAAATAAATAAAAATTAAATCCTAAAAATAGTATATGAATCACTAAGTGTTTTAATAAACCAGACTTTCAAAAGTCTGGTTTATTTTTTTATATTATTTTCTATTTAAATTTTTAAATCATTTGCTATTTAATTTTTAAAATTATTTTCTGCTTAATTTTTGGTGTTTAATTTTTGAAATTTTAAAAAATTAAGAAGTTTAAATCCTTTTGTGTAGGTAAAAAAATTAAGAAATTGTATTATTTTTGCTTTTATTAAATAGCATTTTTAGCGTATGGATATTTTTAGACTTCCAAAAAATTAAATTTTTTTATTTTTTAAAATTTTATTTGAAAATTTTAAAAATAATTAATTTTGTGGCACTTTTTTAACTCATAATTTTAGTGTATAATTAAAAAACGAGGTAAAAATATAACAAGCGCCAGATCCTTTTGGGATGACGAGGAATGGAGTTATCGAAAATTCGGCGGGTGCTCCATAGCTTTCACAGGCTCAGTATTTTACAAAAATAAGAAGCAATTCTTATGACAAAGAAAATAAAGTGATACCTCTAAAATTTAATATTAGGAGGATACTATGTGCGGAATAGTATGTTATAAGGGAAGGCTAAATGCCAGAGAAGTTATTATGGATGGTCTTGAAAGGCTTGAATATAGGGGATATGATTCGGCGGGAATCTCCCTTATTGATGGCAGTTTACTTAAAACTGTCAAAAAAAGCGGCAAGGTTAAAGTTTTAAAAGATGAGCTTTCAAAAAATCCTATTTATGGGAATATCGGTATTGGTCATATTAGATGGGCAACTCACGGTGGTCCTTCAGATATAAATTCTCATCCACATCTTTCAAATAATGGGAAAATTTCTGTAGTTCATAATGGAATCATTGAAAATTATAATGAGCTAAAAGAAAATCTAAAAAAGGAAGGATATAGCTTTAAGTCTGATACTGACACAGAAGTTGTTGCAGTTTTGATTGAAAAATATTATGAAGATGATATTTTAGAAGCTGTAAAAAAAGCAAAAAATGACTTGAGAGGATCTTTTGCTCTTGGAATTTTGTGCCAAGATGAAAGCGATAGACTTATAGTTTTAAGAGAAGAAAGCCCACTTGTTTTGGGAAAAACTAATGATGGAATCATTGCAGCAAGCGACCTTCCTTCAATTATAAAATATACAAAAGATGTAATTTATCTTGAAAATGGAGATTTGGTTGATATTAAGGGCGAATCTTTTACAATTTATGATAGAAATTTCCAAAAAATCCAAAGAAAAATCTCAAAAGTTGATTTTTCTTTTGAAGATTCAACCAAGGAAGGCTTTGATCATTTTATGATTAAAGAAATATTTGACCAACCAAAGGCGATTTCTGATACAATAAGATTCAAAATGACTGATGAAATGATTGATTTTAAAGAAAATGCCTTTAGCAAAAAAGAAATTGAAAATTTCAATAAAATTTATATAGTTGCTTGCGGAACAGCTTATCATGCAGGTCTTGTTGGGGCCTATGCTTTGGAAAAATTTGCAAAAATTCCTGTAATTTGTGATCTTGCAAGTGAATTTAGGTATAATGACCCATTTATTGACGAAAATACTTTGATGATTTTGGTAAGCCAGTCTGGAGAAACTGCCGATACTCTTGCAGCTTTAAGGCTTGGAAAGATTAAGGGAGCAAAGACTTTGGTTTTGACAAATGTAGTTGCATCATCTCTTGATAGGGAAGCTTATAAAACCATTTATTGTTATGCAGGTCCGGAAATTGCAGTAGCATCAACCAAGGCTTATACAACACAAATAATTTCTCTTTATATGCTTGCCTTAGATTTTTCTTTAAAACTTGGAACAATTGATGAAGAAAAATACAAGGAAATAATTTCAGAAATGAAAAAAATTCCTGAAAAAATAAAAGAAATTTTGGATGATAGTGAAAAAATAAAAACTTACGCGAATGAGATAAAAGATTTTGATTCTATGTTTTATATAGGACGTGGTCTTGATTATAAATCTGTAGTTGAAGGTTCTTTGAAATTAAAAGAAGTTTCTTATATTCACTCTGAGGCTTTGGCTGCAGGGGAGTTAAAACATGGAACAATAGCTTTGATTGAAGAAGGAACACCGGTTGTAGTAGTGGCAAGTCAAGAAAATATAATTGAAAAAACCATATCAAATGTGAAAGAAATCATTTCAAGAGGAGCAAATATTTTTTCGATTTCAAGAAAAGATGATCATTTAAAAGAAATTTCTAATTTTACTTTTGAATTGCCAAAGACAATTGACCCCCTTTATCCAGTTTTGTCAGTTATTCCTCAACAAATTTTGGCATATTATGTTTCATGTGCAAAAGGACTTGATGTGGATAAGCCTAGAAATTTAGCTAAATCAGTAACAGTAGAATAACTTGCACAAATAATTAAATACAGTATATTATAAATGAATTTATTTTACCAAAACCATGAGAAGCCTTAGGGCTTCTTTTTTTATTTTAAAATATTTTTTAATTTCGATTTTTATATAAAAAGACCGATAAATTATTTTTAATCTTTATAAAGAAAAGCTTGAAATTACGGTATTTTTATTTATAATATCCTAAATTAATTAATAAAAATTAAAAAAAGACTTGACAGGATTTTTTAATGATAGTATTATTGACTTATCAAATAGATTTTAAAAACCAGATAAAGAGAAGAGTAGTCGTATGGATTATTGTACAGAGAGCCCTGTTTAGCTGAGAGGGGTGAATAAAAAGTGTGATGAAGATGGTCTCAGATGGGATAAGTCGATATTTAGACTTATACGGGAACTCCCGTTATAGAGTTAGGATATGCTAGTATCTGAAGAGGCATTTTTTTAGTGCAAAAAAGGTGGTAACGCGGAAAATTTTCGTCCTTATTGTAGTTTATCTACAGTAAGGACTTTTTATTTTGCATAAATTTAGAAAGGAAAGGTTTTGGAAATGACAAATATAAGTGCAAAAGAGATTAAAAATTTGGTAAAGGAAAATTTGGATTTTGCAAAAAAAATCAAAAATTATTTACACGAAAATCCAGAGCTTTCAAGCAAGGAATTTGAAACTCGCAAATTTTTAATAAATGAGTGCAAAAAACTTGGATTGGAAGTTGAAGAAGTAGAAAATTCTACAGGCTTTGTGGCAATTCTTGATACAAAAAGACAAGGTGAAATTTTGGGACTTAGAACTGATATAGATGCTCTTCCAATTTTTGAAAATGAAGAAAATTTAAAGGGAAAAAAAGAAGTTGTATCAAAAAATCCTGGCGTGATGCACGCTTGCGGCCACGATTTTCACATGGCTCTTGCCCTTACAAGTGCAAAAATTATTTCAAAAATAAAAAATAGCTTAAATGGAAAAATTTATTTTATTTTTGAAGAAGGCGAGGAAACGGGAGCTGGAATCCATCCTATGATCGAATCTTTAAAAAATATAAAATTTGATGCAATTTATGGAAATCATATTGATACAGAAATTCCTACAGGAAAATTTGCCATTTCCAAAGGAAAAGTTTATGCAGGATGTGCAGGGGTTGATTTTGATGTAATCGGCAAAGGCGGTCACGGCTCAAGACCTGATTTATTAATTTCTCCAATAAATGCCCTTGTTGCAATTATAAATAACCTAAACCAAACTTGGGCGAGTGGACTTGATCCAAATGAAATTGTAACTTTGGGAATTGGGTCGATAAATGCAGGGTTTGCTTCAAATGTAATTCCTGATAAGGCGAATTTAAAGGCTACCTTGAGATTTTTTGAAGATGAGGTTGGAGAAAAAGCCTTGGAAAAATTAAAAGATATTGCAGAAAAAACTGCAAGTATTTATGATTGCAAGGTTAAATTTAATGATTACACAAGAGTAGTTGCCTATCCAGTTATAAATGATGAAAAACTTGCTGATTTTGCAAGAGTTTCTTTGGATGAAATTTTTCCAAATGCAAGAGTTGATGAAGAAATTTCTTTTGGATCTGAATCATTTTATGGCTATGGGAAAATTGCTCCAAGTGTTTTTGTAAAAATTGGTGTAAAAAATGAAGAAAAAGGATGTGGAGCGGGAGCTCACACTGAAAAATTTGATGTAGACAACGATGGTCTTTATTATGGACTAGCTTGTGCCTTAAATTTTTTGATAAATTTTGATAGAAAAGAGAGAGATAATGATTGAACTAAAAAATATTAGCGTAGATTTTGATGGTTTTAAAGCCGTTGATGAGGTTAGTCTTAAAATTGAAAAGGCCGATGCCTTTGGTATAGTTGGCTTTTCTGGAGCTGGAAAATCAACTCTTGTAAGGTGCATAAATCTTTTGCAAAAACCATCTGATGGAGAAGTTTTGATAAAAGGAGAAAATCTTTTGAACTTATCTGAAAAAGATTTGAGAAAAAGACGCAAAAAAATCGGCATGATTTTCCAACACTTTAATCTTTTGAACAATCTTTCGGTAATGGATAATGTAATTTTTCCAATAAGAAAGGAAAAAATTACAAAAGAAGAAAAAATTCAAAAAGCAAAAAAGCTTTTAGATTTGGTTGGGATTGGAGATAAGGCAAAATCTTTTCCAAGAGAATTGTCTGGAGGTCAAAAACAAAGGTGTGCCATAGCAAGAGCCCTTGCATCAGATCCAGAAATTTTACTTTGCGATGAGGCAACAAGTGCCCTTGATCCAAAAACAACCAAGCAAATTTTAAAACTTTTGGGAGAAATTAAAGAAAAAATTGGAATAACAATTGTAATAATCACTCATCAAATGGAAGTTGTAAAAGATCTTTGCAACAAGGTTGCGGTAATGCAAGATGGGAAAGTGATTGAAAAAGGCACAACTCTTGAAATTTTTTCAAATCCAAGACATAAACTCACAAAAGATTTTGTAGAAACTTCAACAAATGTAAATCAAACCCTTGAGGAAGTTAAAAATAATCTGGGAGTTTTGAAAAAGGATGAATTTTTGGTAAAACTTTCTTACCTTGGAGAAGCTACAACCCAGCCGGTTATAAATGAAATTTATGAAAAATTTAAGGTCAAAACCAATGTTTTGGCAGGAAACATAGAATTTATTACAAATGTTCCAGTCGGAAATCTTATAGTGACTTTTAAGGCAGAAAGAGAAAATATCGACAAGGCAATTGAATATTTAATAGCCTCTGGAACAAATGTACAACTTTTAGGAGATAGTAATGGGATACTTTGATTATGCATTTTCAATAAAAGATAGAATTTTTGAAGATATTGGTCTTACTTTTTATATGCTATTTTTATCAGCCATATTTTCAGGAATTTTTGGACTAATAATAGGAGTAATACTTGTAGTCACAAACGACGGAGGAATTTTAGAAAACAAAAAAATTTATAGCATTTTGGATAAGATAACAAATCTTTTTCGTGCAGTTCCTTTCATAATTTTACTTGCAGTAATTAGTCCTATAACAAATTTAATTGTAGGAACAAGAATTGGACCAACAGCTGCAATAGTTCCTTTAGTTTTTTCTTGCGTGCCATTTTTTGCAAAGCAAGTTGAGCAAGCTTTGGCAGAAGTTGATAGAGGAGTAATAGAGGCGGCGGAAGCTATGGGAAATTCTCCCTTTGAAATTATAACAGCAGTTTATTTAAGAGAAGGACTTCCATCACTTGTAAGAGCTTCATCAATAACTTTGATTTCGCTTTTGGGACTTACAGCAATGGCTGGAACAATTGGAGCAGGAGGAATAGGAAATCTTGCAATAGCAGTCGGATACAACAGATACAAAAACGACGTAGTTATTATATCGGTAATAGTTATTTTGATAATTGTCTATGCCATCCAAGGCATCGCCAATTTAATTATAAAAAAGACATCACATTAAAAAATATTAGGAGGAAAATGATGAAAAATTTAAAGAAAATTGCCCTTGGCTTATCACTTGTACTAACTTTAACAGGATGTGGAAATAAAAAGGAAGATACAAATTCAAATTCTTCTGCATCAAATCAAGCAAAAAGTGAAGACAGATTTGCCGATGCAAAAGAAATTAAAATAGGAGTTTGTGGCGAAAAAAATGAAGTTTTAGAAGATGTGGCAAAAAGATTTGAAAAAGATACGGGAAAGAAAATAAAAATCGTACCATTTTCAGATTATAACCAACCAAATGAAGCGTTAAATTCTGGAGATATTGATATAAATTCCTTCCAACACAAAAAATTCTTGGAAGATTATAATAAATCACACAAAACAGATATAGTTTCAGTTGGAGATACCTTGCTTGCACCAATGGGAATATATTCTGACAAAATAAAAGATGTAAAAGAAATAAAAGATGGGGATAAAATCGCAATTCCAAACGATCCAACAAATGGAGCAAGAGCACTTTTTCTTTTACAATCAGCAGGATTAATAGAAGTTGAAGGAAAAGAAGGAGATGCAATTACTCTTGATAATATCAAGAAAAATCCAAAAAAATTGGAAATAATTGAACTTGATGCAAGCCAAACAGCAAGAAATCTTACAGAAGTCGCTGCATCAGTTATAAATTCTGGAATGGCAGTAGATGCTGGATTTATTCCGACAGAAGATTCAATTTATTTAGAAGATAAAGACGATCCAGCAAAAGCAATTTATGTAAATATATTTGCAGCAAGAAAAGAAGACAAAGATTCAAAAACATTAGAAAATTTTGTGAAAAATTATTATCAAACAGAAGAAACTAAAAAATTAATAGAAAAAGAAACAAAGGGATCAGAAATCCCAGCTTGGAAATAAAAAAAGGAGATAAAAAATGAAAAAAATAGGAAAAATTGCTTTAGGACTTGCCCTACTTGTGGGACTTAGCTCATGTGGAAATAAGGAAGATAAAAAAGTTACATCAAATTCAAATGAAAATCCAAAAGAAAAACAAAGTATAAAAATCGGAGTTGTTGGAGAATATAATGACGTATTAAATGAGGTTATAAAAAGATACGAAGATAAAACAGAAAATAAAGTTGAACTTGTAGTATTTTCAGACTACAACCAACCAAACGAAGCACTAGAATCTGGTGATATTGATTTAAATGCCTACCAACACAAAAAATTTCTAGAAGAATATAACAAAGACCACAAGACAGAACTTGTTTCAATAGGAAATACAATGCTTGCTCCACTTGGAATTTATTCCAAAAAATATAAATCACTAGATGAAGTAAAAGAAAATGATGAAATAGTAATTCCAAACGATGCATCAAACGGAGCAAGAGCCTTGTTTTTATTACAAGATGCAGGACTTATAAAAGTAAAAGGAGAAAAAGGCGATCCAGTAACAGTTGAAGATATTAAAGAAAATATAAAAAATTTAAAAATCACAGAAGTTGATGCAGCACAAACAGCAAGAAATCTCGATTCGGCTGCCCTTGCAATAGTAAATGATACATTCGCTCTAGATTCAAAAATTGCAACCGAATATCCAGCTTTAAAATTTGAAGAATCAAAAGCAGATGACACTAATCCATACGTAAATGTATTTACAGCCAAAAAAGAAAGAAAAGATGACAAAGTTTTAAATGATTTTGTGAAAAATTATTACCAAACAAACCAAACCAAAAAAGACTACGAAAAATTAACAGGAGGAGCATGGATTCCTGCTTGGTAAAAAATTAAATAAGACCCCCTTAAATATATATAGGCTATGAGTTTTGCTCATAGCTTTTTTATTTTCAAAACCAAAAGAAATTTTGAGAATTTAATAAAAAATTTTTTAATGTATAATGATTGTATGAGAATAGCAGAAATTAAAGATTTAGATGAAATAATGGTAATAATAAATGATGGGAAAAAAGCCTTGAAAAAAGATGGAGTTAATCAATGGCAAAATGGACTTCCTGATAGAAAGGGGATTTTGGAAAATATTTTTACGGGAGAAAGTTTTGTTTATGAGGAAAATGGAGAAATTTTATCTTTTGCTTTTTTGAAAAAATCTTACGAAGAAGATTACAAAAATATTGAAAATGATTTCAAAAATCACGGGCCATTTTTTACTATTCACAGATTGAGTGTGAAGGAAAGTGCAAAAGGTAAAGGTCTTGCTAATAGATTTTTTGAAGAAATTATTTCTTATGGAAAAATTTCAAAAATGGAGTCGATTAGGATTGACACCCATCCTGATAATTATAAAATGCAAAGTTTAATTAAAAAATTTTCTTTTGAAAAAATTGGAATTTGTACTGTTGATGACAAAATTAAAAGGTCTAAAAGATTTGTGTATGAGTTGATTTTATGATAAATGAAAAACAAAAATTGATTGTGGAAGATGCAAAATATCCTTGTGCAATTTTGGCAGGGCCTGGTACTGGAAAAACTTTCACAATTGTTCAAAAAATTATTTCTTTAATAAAAAATGACGGGATTAGTCCTAACAAAATCCTTGTAACAACTTTTACAAAAAAAGCGGCGAATGAGCTTATTGAAAGGGTGGAGTCAGGTCTTAAAAAAGAGAATATTTATGCTGATACTTCAAATATGTTGATTGGCAATTTTCATTCTCTGGCTCTTTCTTTTTTGAAAGAATATAAATCCTTTACTAATAAAATTTTTGATCCTTTGGTTATCGACTCTCATATTGAAGGATATTTGATTGAAAAAAATATGGATATTTTTGAAAATATTCCGAATTTTTCAAAATTTATTTCTTATAATGAGGTCGGACAAATTCAGGGGATTTTTGCAAATATTACCAATAATGTGGTCGACTTGGATGAACTTCGTAATTCTAATAATCCTCGTGATATTCTAGCTTTGGAAATTTATTTGGCTTGGGCAAATTTTCTTGATGAAAATGACCTTATAAATTATCAATTGATTTTAAAAAAATTTTATGATCTTTTAAAAGATCCTTTTTATGGAAAAAAAATTAGGGATAGGATTGATTTTGTAATAATTGATGAGTACCAAGACACAAATACTATTCAAGAAGAAATTTCTTTTAGCCTTTGTAAGGGCAAAAACCTTATGGTTTTTGGAGATGATGATCAGGCTCTTTATTCATTTAGGGGAGCAAGTCCTAAAAATTTGAGAGATTTTGATAAAACTTGCAAAATGAAGATGAAAAGAAAGGCAAATTTTTATCATCTTGATATTAATTACAGGTCTAATCAGGAAATAATTGATAAATCTAGACAATTTCTTGTAAATTCTAATGCTTTTGACCTTGAAAAAATAAAAAATCTTAGGGCAAATGTTAGCGAAAAAAATGAAAATTCTGTTGTAAGGGCTAGGGCAAATGAGTATGAAAATATTGAAAATATAGTAAAATTTTTGAACAAAAAAATAAATTTAAATCAAATAGCATTTTTGTTTCCGTCTTTAAATAGTGATTATCCAAAATCTTTGCAAACTTATTTTGAAAATCACGGAATAAATGTTTTAAATAAATCATCGAAATTGTTTTTCAAAAGAAGAGAAATTAGACTTTGCCTTTATGTTCTTATTTCAATTTTTTCAAAAAAACCAAAAAAACTTACTGGTTCAAATCCAGATAAGTACAAATGGACTCAAGAAACAAATTTCAAAAAATATCTTGTTAGCATTTTCGATGATAAAGAATTTACAAAAAATGAAGAATTAAATGCCTATATAAAGGAAGAAAAATTAAATATTAAAGAAAATAAATCCTACACAGATATTTTATACAAAGCTTTTGGACTTGAAATTTTTAGGGAGATTTTGGATAAAAAAATCGACAAATTAAATTCAATAAGACAACTTTCAAATATTGGGAAATTTACATCAATTTTATCGGATTTTACAAATCTTTGTGGCTATGATATAAATTATTACAAAAAATCAGTGGATTTAATCTATGGATATATTTTTTATCTTTTCAAAAATTCAGCCATAAGCGAATTTGAAAATTTTGATGCTCCAAAAAATTCTGTAATATTTTCTACAATTCATCAAGCAAAAGGACTTGAGTATGATGTGGTTTTTGTATCAAGTTTAAATGATAATCCAAGAAAAGATATGCGTGCATTTAGCCCAAAACTTGAGGCGAAAAAAGAAAGTGATTTTTTAAAAAATTATTATAGGAAGTATTATACAGCCTTTACCAGAGCAAAAAATCTTTTGGCTTTATTGGATAATTCCCAAAATTCCTACCTTAAAAATTTTGCCTTTTCATTAAATTCGTCTTCAATATTAAAAACCATAGATTTTAAATTCAAAGAAGATATTGTAAAAAAAGAAATTTTGGCATATACAACGGATATTTCAATTTACAAATCTTGTCCATTAAAATATAAATTTATAAGAGTTTTGGATTTTAAAAAAGAAAAATCAAAATCTTTGGAATTTGGTTCAAAAGTTCACAGCCTTGCTGAATATCTTACAAATTTAAAAAAAGAAAATCTTTCTTACCATGCAATAAATGACTTTATAAAGGAAAACAAAGAATTTCAAAAACCAATTGAAAATTTTGTAAATAGAAATTTTTCGATAAAATATTCGGAAATGAATATTAAACTTGATAGATTTTCCTATATTTTGCAAGGAAATATTGATATAATCCTTGAAGATGGAACAATTATCGATATAAAAACTGGAAAGTCAGATGAAAATAATTTAATTTCCTACAAAAACCAACTACTTACTTACTACAATTTGTTAGTTTATAATAATAAAAAAGTAAACAAGATGATCTTATATTTTATTGAAGAAGACAAACTTATAGAAGTAGAAAAATCGGATTTTGATATGAAAAATATAGACGAAATAGGAAAAAATATAGTAGAAAAAAATATTGAAATAAAAACACAAGATAAGAAACAATGCAAATTTTGCCCTATGGCATATTTTTGCAAAAGAACTTGATTAAGTCCAACTAAGCAATACAATTTTTTAAGGTGATAAAATGAAATCTCAAATGTTAAAAGGAGTTATCGAAGGGGTAATTCTAAAAATAATCAAAGACAAAGAAACTTATGGATATGAAATTGTAGAAACCCTAAGACTTAATGGTTTTTATAATATGACTGAATCTACAGTCTATCCTATTTTGCAAAGATTATCGAAAAAAGGTCTTATATTTTCTTCAAAAGAAAAATCAAAAGTTGGGCCAAAAAGAAAATATTATTATATAACAGCAAAAGGCGAAGAATATTTATTAGGATTTATAGAAGATTTCCTAGAATTAGAAGAAAATGTAAGAAATATTTTAGGAGTTAAAAATGATAATGAGAGTAGATAAAATGATTGGAAATGCCAATCTTGATACTAGAAAAAATATAAAGAAAAATGCAAAAAAAGGCGGACTTGTAATAAACGGAGAAATTATAAAAGATTCATCAGTAAAAGTTGATCCGAATATTGACGAAGTAATTTATATGGGAGAGCTTGTCGATTATTTTGAAAATATTTATATAATGATGAACAAAAGAGAAGGATTAATTTGCCAATCAAACGAACTTGATGGAACTGTAATGAGTGACTTGGATGAATTTTATTTAAATTTAGATTTGGCAATAGCAGGACGTCTTGATAAAGATACGACAGGACTTTTGTTAATGTCAACCGATGGAAAATTTATCCACAGAGTAATAAGTCCAAATTCAAATATTTGGAAAAAATACGAAGTAGAAACATCAAAAAAAATCGAACCTGCCCTAGTAGAAATTTTTAAAGAAGGCGTATATATAAAAGAAGATGATTATTACGCAAGAAGTGCAAAATTAGAAATAATTGAAGATAAAAAAGCCTACGTTTACGTAACAGAAGGAAAATTTCATTTAGTAAAAAGATTATTTTCAAATAACGATAACGAAGTAGTAAAACTAAAAAGACTTGCAATAGGAAAATTGAAATTAGATAAGACCTTAAATCCAGGAGATTACAGAGAACTTACACAAGAAGAAAAAGAATTATTTACAAAAGAACAATAAAGATGGATTATTTCCATCTTTTTTATTTGAAAAATTTAAAATTTAAAATGATTTCAAGATTTTATTTTAAAAAATAACAATTAAAAAACAAAAAAATCTTTGAAATTACAATGATAAGAGAAAAATTTAAAAAAATAAAAAATATTAGATGAAATTGTTTGCATTTATAAATTTTATGTGCTACAATGAGGGTGTAATAAATATATTTGGAGAAGCGAGCACTTATTTTTTATAGGGCTCGCTTTGTGTATTTGGAGGAAAAATGATTGATATAGTGGATTTGCTTTTTGATAATCCTTGTATTATGGCAATAAAAGATAATACGGATTTGAAAGAATGTATTAAAGATGATTACAAGAATAATAAAATAGTTTTTGTTCTTTATGGAAATATTGAAAATATAACCAATATTGTTGAAAAATTAAAAGACCATGACAAGATTGTTTTTGTTCATGAAGACCTTATTGAAGGACTTTCTTCATCATCTTTATCTTCATCATTTATCAAAAAATACACAAATGCCGATGGAATTATTACAACAAGAAGTCAAAATGCTGCTTACGCAAGAAGAATAGGACTTTTATCCATACTAAGATTTTTTGTACTTGATTCCTTGTCCTATAAAAATGTAAAAGAAACTTTAAAAAAAGCAAATTGTGATCTTGTTGAAATACTTCCTGGTATTATGCCAAAAATACTAGATGATATAGACAAAAGAACATCAATTCCTATAATTGCTGGAGGGCTTATTAGAGATAAAAAAGATGTTTTTGATGCTTTAAATTCAAAGGCGGTTGCCGTATCATCATCAAATTATAATGTTTGGAAAATGTAAAAGGAGTTTGTATGACAAAGTATATTATGGCGTTGGATGCTGGAACAACAAGTAACAGAGCAATTATTTTTAACAAAAAAGGCGAAATAATGTCTGTTGCTCAAAAAGAATTTACTCAATTTTTCCCACATCCTGGTTGGGTTGAACATGATGCTACAGAAATTTGGTCTACTCAACTTGGAGTTTGTACTGAAGCAATTGCAAAATTAGGAATTGAATCAAAAGATATTGAAGCTATAGGAATTACAAACCAAAGAGAAACAACAATAGTATGGGAAAAAGCAACAGGAAAACCAGTTTATAATGCAATCGTTTGGCAATGTAGAAGAACAGCTGATATGGCTGACAAATTAGTAGAAGATGGTTACAGAGAAACAATTCAAAATAAAACTGGACTTGTAGTTGATCCATATTTTTCAGCAACAAAAATTAGATGGATTTTAGACCATATTGAAAATGGACAAGAAAGAGCAGAAAACGGGGAGCTTTTATTTGGTACAGTTGATACATGGTTAATTTATAATTTAACTCGTGGAAAAGTTCACGTAACAGATTATACAAATGCTTCAAGAACTATGATATTTAATATTCATACTCTTGAATGGGACGATGAACTTCTAGAAATTTTAAATATTCCAAAATGTATGCTTCCAGAAGTTAAACCATCAAGCCATGTTTATGGAAATACTTTTGCAGGATATTTTGATGGCGAAATTCCTATAGCAGGAATTGCAGGTGACCAACAAGCAGCTTTGTTTGGACAAACATGTTTCAATAAAGGGGATGCAAAAAATACTTATGGAACAGGTGCATTCTTACTTATGAATACTGGCGAAGAAGCTGTAAAATCTGACAATGGACTTGTAACAACAATTGCTTGGGGACTTGAAGAAGGAAAAGTAAATTATGCTCTTGAAGGTTCAATCTTTGTTGCAGGTTCTGCAATTCAATGGTTAAGAGATCAATTAAGAATTGTTGATGCAGCTGATGATACTGAATATATGGCTACAAAAGTTGATGATACAAATGGATGTTATGTAGTTCCAGCTTTCACAGGACTTGGTGCTCCATATTGGGATGCTTATGCAAGAGGAGCAATCGTAGGAATTACAAGAGGAACTAGCAAATACCATATTGTAAGAGCAACTCTTGAGTCCCTTGCATATTTAACAAACGATGTATTAACAGCAATGGCAAAAGACTCTGGTGCGCCACTTAAAGAATTAAAAGTTGATGGTGGAGCAAGTGCAAATAATTTCTTAATGCAATTCCAATCTGATATGATTCAAACAAAAGTAGAAAGACCAGAAACTCTTGAAACAACAGCTCTAGGTGCTTGTTATTTGGCAGGACTTGCTGTAGGATTCTATCAAGATCTTGAAGAAATTAAAGAAAACAGACTTGTTGATAGAGAATTTACTCCAGAAATTTCTGTTGAAGAAAGAGATAAAAAAGATAGAAACTGGCAAAGAGCTATGCAAAGAGCCTTTGGTTGGGCAAATCATTACGAAGAATAATTTTACAAAGATTATATAATATAATATAATAAAATTAACAATAAAATAAGACGATGAGAAAGCGAGTTAAAGTAGGCCCTACTTTAACTTGCTTTTTTTTCATTTAAATTTATTTGAAAGGAAGAAATATGTTTGATGCAATAATTATAGGAGCAGGAGTAACGGGTACTTCTATTGCCTACCAACTATCAAAGAAAAAAGGAAAATTTCTAGTTTTAGAAAAAAATGAAGATGTGTGCACAGAAACTTCAAAAGCAAATTCTGCTATCTGCCATGGTGGTTATGATGCAGAGCCTGGAACAATGAAGGCAAAAATGAATGTAAGAGGAAATCACATGATGGAAGATGAAGCCAAAAAATTATCTTTCCCTTACAAAAAAATTGGAACTTTTGTTCTTTGTCACAGCGAAGAAGATATGCCAAAATTACAAACACTCTATGATCAAGGAATTGAAAATGGCGTTTCTGGAATGGAAATTTTAAACAGAGAAGAAGTTTTGAAAATGGAACCAAATATAACAGACGATGTTGTGGCTGCTTTGTATGCAAAAGAGGCAGGAATTGTTGATCCATTTTTGATGAATATTGCCTTTGCAGAAGTTTCAAATATAAATGGTGTTTCCTATAAATTTTACGAAAAAGTTATAAAAACTGAAAAAAAAGACGGATATTGGGAAGTTTCTACTGAGAATAATACATATCAAACAAAAGCAGTTATAAATGCTGCTGGAGTATATTCAGATGAAATCCACAATGCTGTTTCAGATGAAAAATTTGAAATAAAAGCAAGACGTGGAGAATATTTACTTTTGGATAAGGATACAAAAGGATTTGTAAATCACGTTATGTTTAACCTTCCTACTGAAAAAGGTAAGGGAATTTTGGTATCTCCAACAATTGATAACAATACTCTTGTAGGACCAACTTCTGATTTTATTGATGATAAACATGATAGACGTTCAACAAGAGAACACATTGAAGAAGTTATAGAAAAATCAAATCATACTGTAAAAAATGTTCCTGTAAGAATGGTTATAACTTCATTTTCTGGAAACAGAGCTCATGAAGTAGGTGGAGATTTTATTTTAAAAGAAAGTCTTGATGGATTTTTTGACTGTGTAGGAATTGAGTCCCCTGGTCTTACATCAGCTCCAGCTATTGGAGAATATATGGCAAATCTTGTAAGCGAAAAATTAAATCTTGAAGAAAATAAAGATTTTACTTATGATAGAAAACCTACTCCAAAAACTAGCGAATTAAGTCTTGAAGAACACGACGCATTAATTAAAAAAGACAAGAGATACGGAAAAATTATTTGTAGGTGTGAATCTATAACAGAAGGCGAAATTGTAGATGCAATCAATCGTCCTCTTGGTGCTACAACTGTTGATGGAATCAAAAGAAGAGTAAGAGCTACAGCAGGAAGATGCCAAGGAGGATTCTGTTTGCCAAGAGTTATGGAAATACTTGCAAGAGAATTGGGCGAAGACTATGACGATGTAGTAAAAAATGGAAAAGATTCTTACTACATAAAAGGACATGTAAAGTAAGGAGCATTTAAATGAAAAATTATGATTTAGTAATAATAGGTGGAGGTCCTGCAGGACTTGGAGCTGCTGCTCGTGCCTATGATGAAGGAATTGAAAACATACTTATAGTTGAAAGAGATGAAATGCTTGGAGGAATTTTAAATCAATGTATCCACAATGGTTTTGGTTTACACAGATTTAATGAGGAACTTACAGGTCCAGAATATGCTCAAAGATTTATTGATGAAGTTGAAAAAAGAGATATTGATGTTTTATTAAATACAATTGTAATAGATTTTGCAAATGATAAAACTATAACCTTGATGAATGAAGAAAATGGAATGTTTACTTTAAAACCAAAAGCAGTTATCCTTGCTATGGGTTGTAGGGAAAGACCAAGAGGAGCGTTAAATATTCCGGGAAGCAGACCCGCAGGAGTATTTTCAGCAGGAACAGCTCAAAGAATGATAAATCTTGAAGGCTATATGCCAGGAAAAAAAGTAGTAATTTTGGGATCTGGAGATATTGGTTTAATTATGGCAAGAAGAATGACCCTAGAGGGAGCAGATGTTCAATGTGTTGCTGAAATTATGCCATTTTCTGGAGGATTAAAAAGAAATATAGTTCAATGTCTAGACGATTTTGGAATTCCACTTTATTTCAATACAACAATTTCATCAATTGAAGGAGATGAAAGAGTTACAGGTTGTACTCTTTCACAAGTAGATGAAAATATGAAAGTAATTCCTGGAACAGAAAAACATTTTGACTGCGATACAATTTTACTTTCAGTAGGACTTTTGCCAGAAAATGAACTTACAAAACAAGCAAAAATTGAAATTGATCCTAAAACAAAAGGAGCAGTAGTTTCAGATAGGCTAATGACAAATGTTGATGGAGTATTTGCAGCAGGAAATGTATTGCACGTTCATGATTTGGTAGATTATGTAACAGAAGAAAGTGAACTTGCAGCTAAAAATGCAGCAGATTATATTAAAGATAATTTCCAAAAATCTCAAAAAGAGCCAATTTATTTAAAGGCAGGAGATGGAATTTCTTATACACTACCACAATATATAAATCCAGACACCATGCAAGATGAAGCTATAATTAGGTTTAGGGTAAACAATGTTTATCAAAATAGAATTTTAAAAATGTTTGTTGACGGAAAAGAAGTAACAAAGAAAAGAAAATTAGTTTATGCTCCAGGAGAGATGGAAAACTTAATTTTAAAGAAAAAAGATATAAATGAAGATACAAAAGAAATAGAAATAAAATTGGAGGAAATATGAAAAAGGATTTAACTTGTATAAATTGTCCTCTAGGCTGCCTTGTGACAGTAACAATGGATGAAGAAGGAAATATAACCGATGTTACAGGAAATACCTGTAAAAGAGGAGAAGTTTACGCTAGAAACGAAGTAAAAAATCCAGTAAGGGTTGTTACATCAACTGTAAAACTTGATGGTGGAAAAGAATATTCAGTTTCAGTAAAAACTGCCGATGCAATTCCAAAAAACAAAATGAATGAGGCGATGGATGAAATAAATAAGGCAAAAATAAAAGCCCCAGTTCATGTTGGAGATGTAGTTATAGAAAATATAGCAGATACTGGAATTTCATTAATAGCTACAGCAAACAGAAAGTAAAAGCAAATTAAATAGCATTAACTAAGAAAAAGTGATGAGCATAAAAAAATTTTAGCTCATCACTTTTCTTTTACTTAAATTTTTTATTTAATTTTTCAATATCAGATTTTGTTGAAAAATATATTACTGTCCAAATAATCAAGTAAATAATGATAAAAAATACTAAAGAAATAACAGCAGATTGTATATTTGGTAGCCATTTTAGATAAAATCCTACTATTATAAAATATATGGCTAAAATTGAAAAATGTAAAAGACTTGCCTTTAACAAATTATCTTCTTTTATTATTTTATCTCCAATAAAAGACACTATTCCAAAACCACCATATAAGATTATCTCAATAATTCTTGCCTTTAAAAGTGAGTCTTGTCCATTTAAAAATTCTGGAACTCCCAAAGTGATTTTTCCTATAGCAAGGGAGATAAATATTTCTATGACACTTCCAATGCCAACTCCTACCAAAAATGATGCTAATAAATTTTTTAAATATTTCATAATTTCCTCCTAAAATCCTAAGGCTTTTTTAAATTCTTTTAAATATCTTCTAGAAACATAGGAAATGCTTCCGTTTTTAAATTCCACTGCTATTGTTCCTTTAAATGAAAGGTCTAGTTTTTTTACATAATCAAGATTTATAATTTCATATCTTGATATTTTTATAAATTTATTTTTATTTAGCCTTTCGTAAAGCTCGTAAAGTCTTATTCTTGATTTATACTCACCGTTTTTGCTTTCAATAAATACATTTTTATCCTTAGTAATACACCTAATAATTTCTTCATATTCCAAAAGATAAATTTCTTCATCTTTAAAAACAAGAATCTTATCAATATTTGTAGTTTCAAGACTTCTTTTTATATTTTCAATATCTTCGTTATATGAAGGAGCATAAATTTTTACAAGACTTTCATCTAAACTTTCATCAATTATTAATTCGACTTTCATTAAATCCTCCTTGTGTTTATATAATACATAAAAATTTTTGCCTTGACTACAAAATTTGGACAAGCGGTTACTAAAAAGTTATAAGCGGTTTTTATCAAAAAATTTGAAGGAAATAAGTGTAGAATAAATAAATATTAAAACTATATTTAAAATCTAGTTTTTATAAGAAAAAAATTAAAAAAAATAAATTTTTTTGAAAAAATATTTTAAATTTTCATTTTTTGAAATCGGCGAAAAGTATTGATAAAGCTAGGTTTATAACGTTATCACATTAACAATTTACCGTACTTGCAATTTATCTTGATAAAGTATATAATTAGATAAAACAAGGAGGAAATATGATTAAGTACATAATAAAGAGAATTTTACAAGCAATAGCAGTTTTGCTTTTGGTAACTTGTATTACTTTTTTTCTCATGAAGCTCGTGCCTGGTTCACCTTTTGCAAGTGAAAAATCTCAATCGCCTGAGGTGCTAGAGGCTTTAAATAAAAAATATGGATTAGACCAACCTTATTCTGTGCAACTAAAAAAATTTATTGTAAATGCTCTTCACGGAGAATTTGGCGTATCTTTAAAAATGCAAAAAAACAGACCAGTTATCGATATTATAAAAGAAATGCTTCCAACAAGTGTAAAACTTGGACTTATCGCACTTTTGTGGGCGACTTTGGTGGGAGTTCCTTTGGGTGCTCTCGCAGCTTATCACAGAGGCGAAAAGTTGGATTCATTTTTGAGGGTTTTGACAACCATAGGAATTTCCGCTCCTGGCTTTGTAGTAGCAACTCTCCTACTTTTATTTTTTGGTGTAAAATTAAAAATTTTTCCAACAATGGGACTTAACACTGTTGGCTCTTATTTTATGCCATGTTTTTCTTTAGGATTTTATCCTATGTGCTACATAGCAAGGTTGTCAAGATCATCAATGCTTGATGCAATTGGTCAAGATTACATTAGAACTGCAAGAGCAAAGGGAGTTTCTGAAGGAAAAATTTTATTTAAACACGCCCTAAAAAATGCTTTTATTCCAGTTTTAACTTATCTTGGACCACTTACTGCTGGAATTATTACAGGATCTATGGTAGTTGAATCAGTTTTTTCTGTTCAAGGACTTGGTAGATATTTTATTAACTCAGTTTTAAATAGAGATTATCCAATAATAATGGCGACAACACTTTTTTTTGCCTTTATGGTAATTGTTATGAATATGGTTGTTGATATTTTATACAGATTTATAGATCCAAGAATAGACTTAACTAAAGGAGATTAGTATGGAAGATTTATTTAGTTTAAATTCAAAATTAAAATTAGAGGAATATGAATTTTCATCTGATGATTTTGAGCTTGCATCTGAAAGCTCAAAAGAAAATTTCATGACCAAAACTCCTCCAACTTCCTATCTTCAAGATGCCTTACGAAGGCTAAAAGAAAATAAAGTTGCAATGGTTTCTATTGGATTTTTGATTGTTGTTTGTATCTTTGCTTTTATCGGACCATTTTTGGTAAAAGGAGATTACACAACTCAATACAGAGGCGATGAAAATTTATTTCCTTGTCTTAGGTATCCTTTTGGAACTGATAAATTAGGAAGAGATTTGATGGTTCGTACAATGTATGGAACTAGAGTTTCACTTATAGTTGGAATTTTTGCATCATTTATTGTTTTGATAATAGGAACAATTTATGGAGCAATTTCTGGATATTTTGGTGGAAGGGTAGATGCTATAATGATGAGAATTTTGGATTTGATTTATTCAATTCCAGATGTACTTGTAGTAATTTTATTATCAATTGGTATATCACAACCTATGAAATCTTTTGTAAATTCCTCATCATCAGAATTTGCAAAAAAAATTGGTGTCCTAGGACCTGCTCTTATTTCAATATTTATTGCCTTTGGTCTACTTTATTGGGTAGGAATGGCAAGAATTATAAGAGGACAAGTTTTAATGCTAAAAAAACAAGAATTTGTTACAGCAGTTGAAGCTTTGGGTGGTTCTAAAAAAAGAATAATTAGAAGGCACTTATTTCCAAATTGTATAGGACAAGTAATAGTTATGACTGCCATGCAAATACCATCAGCAATATTTCTAGAATCATTTTTATCATTTTTGGGAATTGGAGTTTCAGCACCTATGACATCCCTTGGTGCTTTGGCAGCAGATGCTCTTGGAGGAATTTATTCCTACGCTTATAGATTAATAATTCCTTCTTTACTATTAAGTTTGATGATTTTATCATTGAATTTATTTGCAGACGGACTAAGAGATGCCTTAGATCCAAGGTTGAAAAAATAGGTGGCTTATGGAAAATATAAAAGAAAATAAAAAAGAAGTTTTAAAAATTGAAGATTTAAGCATATCATTTTACACACCTGTTGGAGAAGTTAAGGCGGTTGATTCAATAAATTATACCCTACACGAAAATGAAATTATGGGAATAGTTGGAGAATCTGGCTCTGGAAAATCTGTAGAAAGTTATGGCATAATGGGACTTTTACAAGAGCCAGGTAAGGTAAAATCAGGAAAAATTCTCTATAAGGGAGAAAATGTTCTTGATTATGACAAAAATAAAATGAGTGAGTTTAGGGGAGCAAAATGCTCCATGATTTTTCAAAATCCAATGACTTGCCTAAATCCAGTTTATACAATTGGAAACCAACTTATGGAAGCTTTATTGGTACACAAAAAATGCTCAAAAGATGAGGCCTACCAAAAGGCCGTTGAAATGCTTGATAGCGTTGGAATTTCCAATCCCAAAAGACGTATGAAACAATATCCTCACGAATTATCAGGAGGAATGAGGCAAAGGGTAATGATTGGGATGGGCCTTATTTGCGAACCAGATATTTTGATAGCAGATGAGCCGACAACAGCTCTTGACGTAACAATTCAAGCGCAAATTCTTGAATTAATAAAAGAATTTCAAAATAAATCAAAAATGAGTGTAATTTTTATCACTCACAACCTTGCAGTAGTTGCACAAATTTGTGATACAGTTAGTGTAATGTATGCAGGAAGAATTGTAGAACAAGGAAGTGTAGAAGAAATATTTTACAATCCTAAACATCCTTACACCAAGGGGCTTTTAAAATCAATGCCAAGAATTGATTCAAAAGAACAAGTAAGGCTTGAAAGTATAAAAGGAACTCCTGTGGATATGCTAAATCCACCAGAAGGATGTGGATTTTCGACAAGATGCGAACATTGCATGAATATTTGTCTAAAAAAAGAACCACCAATGCTTGAAATGGGAAATGGACACAGATCAAAATGTTTCCTACACATAAAGGAGTCAATAAATGGAAGATAATAAATTATTAATATGTGAAAATATAGTAAAACATTTTGAAGTTCAATCTTCCTTTAATAAAGTAAGCAAAGTTCATGCAGTAGATAATGTATCCTTTTTTATAAGAAAAGGAGAAACACTTGGAATTGTAGGAGAATCTGGTTGTGGAAAAACAACACTCGGAAGAACAATTCTAAGATTACACGAACCGACAAGTGGAAAAATAATCTATGATGGAGAAACAATTTTTGATAGCGAAAAAAATATTCGCCCAGAAATGTATAAATTAAGAAGAAAAATGCAAATAATTTTTCAAGATCCATCAGCATCCCTTGATCCAAGAATGACAGTTCAAGAAATTGTTGGAGAGGCTTTAGACATTCACGGTCTATACAAAAAAAATAGGCAAGAAAGAATAAATGAACTTTTAAGAACAGTAGGATTAAACGAAGAACACTCAAATAGGTATCCTCACGAATTTTCAGGAGGACAACAACAAAGGATAGGAATTGCAAGAGCACTTGCAGTTGAGCCAGAATTTATTGTTTGTGATGAGCCGATTTCAGCCTTGGATGTTTCCATTCAAGCTCAAATTGTAAATATGCTTGAAGATATGCAAAATGAAATGGGGCTTACATATTTATTTATAGCTCACGACCTGTCAGTTGTAAAACATATTTCAGATAGGATTGGAGTAATGTATTTGGGAAAAATGGTTGAACTTGTTGATGCCGAAAGACTTTATGAAAACCCATTACATCCTTACACCCAATCTCTATTAACAGCTATACCAGTTCCAGATCCCAAACTTACTAGATCGTTAAAAAGAATAAAGCTAGAAGGAGAAGTTCCATCGGCGATTAATCCGCCAAAAGGTTGTAGGTTTCATGAAAGATGTCCGTATGCGACAGAAATTTGTAAAAAGGAAGAGCCGGAGTTTAGAGAAGTAGAAGAAGGACACTATGTAAGTTGTCACAATTTAGGAGGTAATAAAAATGAAAATGAAGGCTAAATTATTAGTAGGCTTGTTGAGTTTATCAATGCTATTTACAGGATGTGGAGGAAACAATTCTAAAAGCAATGATAGTAGCAATTCTAATGTTGCAACAAACGAAGAAGAAGGCAAAAAAGATGGAGTATTGGATATAAATATTGCATCAGAACCAGAAACAATAGATCCACAATTAAATACATCAGCTGATGGTGGCTTGATGATTTCTCATTTGTTTGAATCTTTAATCAGATGGGATGACGATGGAAAAGGAAACGCAGTTTTAAAACCAGGTCTTGCAGAAAAATGGGATGTATCTGAAGATGGTTTGACATGGACTTTTAAATTAAGAGATGCAAAATGGTCAGATGGAAAACCAATTACTGCAAATGATTTTGTATATGCTTGGAACAGACTTGTTGATCCAAAAACTGGAGCAGATTATGAATATATGCTTGATATGGTAAAAGGATATGACGATAAAAAATTAGATATTTCTGCACCAGATGATAAAACATTCGTAGTAAATTTAGGTGTAAAATGTCCATACTTTGAAGAAATTTGTGCTTTCCCAGCAGTAATGCCAGTAAGAAAAGATATAGTTGAGAAAAATGAAACTTGGACAACTTCCCCAGATACATTAGTATCATCTGGACCTTACAAACTTGAAAAATGGGAACACAACCAAACACTTACAATGGTTAAAAACCCAGAATATTATGATGCAAAATCAGTTAAGGCTGAAAAATTATCTTTCCATTTACAAGATGATCAAAACGCAATCTATGCTGCTTATAGATCAGGAGATTTGGATTTTGTAAACTCAGCACCACAAGAAGAAATTAAAAAACTTCTAGATACAAAAGAATTAAAGACTCTTCCATACGTAGGAACATATTTTGTATGTTTCAATACAGAAAAGAAACCATTTGACGATCCAAAAGTTAGAAAAGCATTCTCACTTGCAATTGATAGAAACTTTATAGTTGATCAAGTTACAGGAAGAGGAGAAAAAGCTGCTAGCGGTTTTGTACCAGCAGGAGTTTATGATGCAGATGGAGCTAAAGGCGATGACTTTAGAACAGTTGGTGGAGATTATTATTCAATAAAATCTGACGATTATGAAAAAAATATTAAAGAAGCCAAAAAACTTATGGAAGAAGCTGGATTTAAAGACGGCAAGGGCTTCCCACAAATTGATTATCTATACAATACAGACGATAACCACAAGGCTATAGCAGAAGCTTTACAAAATATGTGGCAAGAAAATCTAGGCGTTCAAGTTAATCTTCAAAACCAAGATTGGAATGTATTCTTGAAAGAAAGAAAAGAAGGAAACTACAATATAGCAAGACACGGATGGATTGCTGACTACAACGATCCAATGAGCTTTATCGATATGTGGTTAACAGGCGGTGGAAATAACGACGCTCAATATAAAAATGAAGAATTTGATAAATATGTAAAAGCAGCTAAAGCAACATCAGATCAAAAAGAAAGAATGGAAAATATGCACAAGGCTGAAGACATATTAATAAAAGATGATTCAGTAGTAGCTCCAATTTATTTCTATGTAAATCCATACATGATGAAACCAAATATCAAAGGAATGTACTACACACCACTTGGATATTTCTTCTTTAAATCAGCAACAGGATTCTAAAAAAATTATAGTAAGTAGGGAAATTTAAAAATAAAAAGGTGATGATTCAGAATATAATTCTGATTCATCACCTTTTTTATTAAGATTTTCTAAATTATTACTTTAAAATCTTTAAAATTTAATCATTCAATTTATTTTCTTTTTTTAGAAACAAATAGTCCGCCGCTTGCCATTCCCAATAGGGCAAGAAGACTTGAAATTGAACCTACTCCTGTTTTAACATTATTATTGTTATTTTTGTTAGATACAATTTTAGAAACTATAGGTTTCTTTTCATCTTTTTCTTTTTCTTTTTCTATTTTATATTCTTTTACTGTTATAGTTGATAAAGCTGTTGTTGTTAATCCGTCTTTATCAGTAAGAGTGAATTTTATTTTGTACTCACCAGCTTTATTGTTATCAAAATTTCCCTTATCGATTACAACTTTGTCAATCATTTCTCCATCTTCAGGATCAAAAGCCTTTAGTATTAATTTCTTTAAATCTAATTTTTCTCCAAGATCAATTTCTTTTGATGGTTTAACCTCAAGAATTGGAGCTTTATTTTTTTCGACTTTTTTTGTTCCTCTTAGGATGATTTTATCTACTGGTTTTTTTTCTACTTTTTCTACTTTTTCATCAGTTAATTCTTTTATAATTTCTTTAGTTCCGTCTTCGTTTATAACGTAGTAATAAGGAGTATAGGTAACACTTAGTCCGTTTACACCTTCTTGTTTTACTTTTGTTTTTCCTTCTTCTAGTGTAGGATCATCTTCATAGACAGTCTTATATTTTATTTCTGATTCCTCTCTTTTATCTTCCTTTAGGATTTTGGATTTAAGAGTTAGGTTCCAACCATCTAGGTCATTTCCTTGCATATCTAAAGAATAAAGCTTTCTTAAACGTTCAGCATTATCGCCTGTAAATTCTGCTTTTAGTATAAAATCTTTAAATTTTTCTGAAGAGTGACTATATAAATTAAGTGAGTTTTGAATAAGAGCTCTTTTAAAGGACCTATCATTATATAATTTAAATTCACCTTCTTGGAATTTTCTGTTAGAAGAAATTAGTTTTCTTCTATTTGTAAGTTTTTCTGTTATTTGCCCATTATGAATTTGTGTTATTGTAAATTCAATATTTAGACTTTCTTTATCTTCATCTAAGATAATAGCATTGGGATCTTTTATTCCCACAAGAGAAGTGTTCATGTTTTGTGTAATATAACCACCTATTATGCCTTTATTAGGTTGATTTTGATTTGAAATTTGATATATATAATTTTCATCATCAGGTTTTATATCAATACTTTCAACATTAAAATCCTTAATAATTTGATCGTTATCATCTTTTATTTCATCTGTTTTGATATCAAATTCTAAAGGTGTTCCTATTTTACCATCAAAACGCTTCGTAACAGATGTATAATTTTTTTTGCCGTTCTCTCCGATATATTGAATTCTTATAGAGTAATTAAAGGATACAGGTTTACCCTCATCGGCTTGGTTGTAATATCCTTTACTATCACTATATTTCCAGCCTATTCTTACTTTCACATTCTCATGTTTTGCGAAAGCATTTACTCTACTATTTTCCGGCTTGTTTTCATTATTAATTTCTAATGCATCATTAGACTTATTGGTTTTGTCCTTATTTTCGTCATTGATTATATTTTGAGATGGTTGAATTTTTTTCTCAGGATTTTTATTTTCTTCAACTTTATTTTCTTTAGCTTTTTGTCCTATTTTTTCATTCACAAAATTTTCAACTTTAAAAGCTGGATTACTTTTCAAAGATTCTCTAATTTGATTTTCAAATACTGAAATTTCTTCTAAAGAGTATCCTGCATTTTTTAGGCTATTTATATTATTTTCGCTAAAATTAAAGGCTTTTTGTTCATTTTGTACTTTTTGATTATTTACTTCTTCATTTTTTGTAGATATTTCTACAATACTTTGGTTTTGACTTTCAGAAGCTTTTTCATTTTCTGCAAAAGCTGTTGCTGGAGCTTGAAGAATCATTGTTAATGATAGGGCTGCTGCAAAAATTGGAGTGCTTATCTTTCTTCTATCTTTTTTCATGTGTTCTCCTTTTTAATGTTTTTTGACTTTTTTTGTTATTAGTAATAACAAAATCTGTTTTCCATTCACATATAAACTATACTTGAATAATTAAAAAAATCTAAAATTATTATAATTTAAAAAAACTAAATAATAATTAAATCAACTTATAAATTTATATAAATACTTATTTAATTTGAAAATTTTTAAATTAACTATTGATTGTTTTTTTATAAAAATTATATAATAAGAAAAACAATTTATGGTTTTAGATACGCTTATTAAAAGGGAGTTTTATGACTTTTATTAAAATACAAAATGTAAAAAAATATTATAGGCTGGGATCAAATATTATTAAAGCCTTGGATGGAATTGATTTAACAATTGATAAGGGCGAATTTATTGCTTTGCTTGGGACTTCTGGCTCTGGCAAATCGACCTTGTTAAATATTCTTGCAGGTCTTGAAAGACCTTCTTTTGGAGATGTTTTATACAAAAATATTTCTTTAAATTCTTTGAGTGAGGAAGATATAACTAGATTTAGAAACTTAAATATTGGTTTTGTTTTTCAATCATATAATCTTATGCCTTATCTTACTGCTATAGAAAATGTGGCTTTGCCTTTAATTTTTAAAGGCGAAAGTAAAAAAGAAAGGGAAGAGAAAGCCTACCAAATTTTAAAAGACATGGGACTTTCTAAAAGAGTTTACAATAAACCAAACGAGCTTTCTGGTGGACAACAACAAAGAGTTTCCATTGCACGTGCTTTTGTGGGAAATCCAAATATTATTTTTGCTGATGAGCCTACGGGAAATCTTGATACAAAAACTTCTTTTGAAATTATGGAATTGATAAAATCGATTGTTAGAAAAAATAATCAAACTCTTATTATGGTAACTCATGATGAGGAAATGACAGAATTTGCTGATAGAACCCTTTTTATGAGAGATGGACTTATAGAAAAAATACATGAAAAATTAAGTATAGATGAGGTGTTAAAAAATGGAAAATAATCAAGTTGAAAACAATACAAATTTTAATAAACAAGATGATTCTGCCAATGAGCAAGCTCAAATAAGAAATAAACCAAAATTAATTATTTCTTCATATAAAATCCAACCAAAAATGGTTGAAGCTGGAAAAGATTTTGATATAATTTTAACTTTGTATAACACGAATGCACAAAATGCTATATTTAATTTGAAAGTTTCTCTTGACCAATCATCTTCAACTGAGCAAGTTTCTGGAAATAATCAAGCAGGTTCGGGGACGACTGCTTATGGGAATGAGGGATCCGTTTTTACACCAGTTGAAAGGTCAAATACTTTTTATAGGTCTGCAATTTATCCTTGGAATTATTCAACAGAAACTATAAAAATGAATGTTTTGCCTAATACAAAAGCTGGCAATTATCAAATGAGCGTTAATTTTGAATATGAAGATTATCTTGGCAATCAATATCAAACCACAGAAAGTATAGGAATACCTGTTGTAGCAACTGCAGCAATAAGTACAAGTGATATAAATATAGATGAACTATTTGTTGGAGAAGATACAAATGTTTCTATGAATATTTACAATACTGGCAAGGATAATTTGACAAATTTTATGTGCAAAGTCGAAGGAGAAGGCTTTGATGTAGATGAAAATAGTCATTTTATTGGAAATTTTGCACAAGGAGCGAGCGAATCTTTTTCTTTTAATATGAATCCTAAAAAAGAAGGTCCTTTAAAGGGAAAAATAATTTTAACTTATGAAGATTCCAAGGGAGAGGTTCACAAGGAAGAAAAAACTTTTAAAAAACAAGTTCAAATGTCCCAAAATGAAAATGTGGATGAAAATGGCAAGCCAATAGAATCTACCGAACAGGTAGAACAAGATTTTAATATGGCACCTGTTATAGGAATCGGCTCTATTTTTCTAATAGTTTTATTGATTTATTTTATAAGAAAAAGGAGTAAAAAGAAAAAAAATAAGGAATTAGATTTAGATGAAAATTAAAGATAGGATAGATATTGCCTTTAGAAATCTTTTGAGAAGAAAATCTAGAACTATTCTTACCATACTTTCAGTTTTGATTGGAACAGTGTCAATAATAATGATGATTTCCTTGAGTTTGGCAATGGCAAAACAACAAAGAGATATGGTTGAATCTTTTGGAGGATTGGAAAATATAGAAATAAGTTCTGACAAAGCACAAACTTCTATAAATCAAAGTAGCATAGGCAAGTTTAAAAAAATAAAACATGTAAAATATGTAATTCCTCATAAGGATTTATATACAGAAATTTTTTTGAAAAAGAATAAAGATACAAAACTTGAAGCAAATAATGGAATAAGCCTTATACCTGATAAGGTCTTTGCTCAAATAAAATCTGACATGCTTGATTCAGGATCAAATTTAAATCCATCAGATGATTTGTATATGATTTTGGGTTCAGACTATCACTTATACAAGATGAAAAAACAAGGTGAATCCTTTGAACAAGAAGACGTTGAAGGCTTAAATATTTTAAAAGAAAAATTTATGTTAAGATTAGGCTATGAAGATATGGAAAATAATCCCACAGACGAAGAAGGAAATTCCAAGCCAACTTTCACAGATCTTGAAATAAAAGTTAAGGGGATAATGAATGAATCAAGTTTTTTAGAAAAAAGTAGAATGTATATAAATGAAAAAACTTATAAAACTTTGCAAAAAGAAGATAAAAAATTGCAAAGCCCAAGCCTTGATGATATGAGCGAAAATGGAGGGAAAAAATCAAATTATTTGTACGAAAATATTACCCTTGTATGTGATGAATATGAAAATGTAAAAGCAGTAGAAGATGAAGTAAAGTCGATGGGTTATCAAACATCATCATCAATAGATATGATAGAAGAGATAAATAAATCCACAAAAACAATAATGCTCATACTTGCAGGAATAGGTTCAATTGCCTTTATTGTAGCCGCAATAGGAATAATAAATACAATGCTTATGAGCATATACGAAAGGCAAAAAGAAATTGGTCTTATGAAAGTAATTGGCGCAAGCGTTTCAGATATAAAGACTATGTTTTTATTAGAATCAGGATTTATAGGATTTTTTGGAGGGCTTGTAGGCTTACTTATTTCTTATTTGTTAGGATTTATAGCAAATAAATTTTTGCTAGCAGGATTCGCCCAGGCCATGGATACAGCTTTGGAATTTAATATCCCAATTTGGCTAGGAGTTATGGCGGTGATTTTTTCATCATTTATAGGAATCCTAGCAGGCTATCTACCAGCAATAAGAGCAACAAAATTATCAGCAATAGAAACATTAAGAAGCAATTAAAAAAAACCACAGGCATGGAGCCTGTGGTTTTATATTATTCTTCTAAATTTTTTTCTTCTAATTCTTTTATGAAATTATTAATATCTTTTTTATTTATTCTAGAAATTCCGGAATGTTCGCTGTCGAATTTTCTGTTTAAAATTTTTTCTCCTGTTTCGTCTTCCATAACTTCTAGAACTCTTTGCCTACAGAAATTTCCTTGGCAAAATCCCATTCCACTTCTTGTACGTCTTTTTATTGCGTCAAATGTAAGACAAGGGATACCCCTGTTCATTGCATCTCTTATTGTCTTTTCGCTAACTTGCTCGCATCTGCATACAAGTCTTTCAGGATTTCCAAGTGGCAAATCAATTTTATCTTTTACCTTATTAAAATCTTCAAGCTCTTTGTATTCTATAATAGGTTTTCTATAAGGATTGTAGGAAGGATCATCTTCTAATTTTAAATTTAAATCTTTTAAAATATTTTCAACAATTTTGGCAACTTCTGGAGAAGAAGTTATACCTGGAGATTGGATTCCTACAACATTTATAAAACCAGAAGTTTTGGTATTTTCTATTATAAAATCTCCCGTTGATGAAGCAGGTCTAAGTCCTGCAAAGGAGCGGATAAATTTTTTTAAATCAATTACATCATCTTTTACAGATTTTAATCCAAGCTTGTAAATTTCTGCAAGCCTTTCAATGTGTGTTCCAAGATCAATTTCTTCTTCATCAATGGCATCTGGGCCCAAAAGAAGATTGTTGTGGTAGGTTCTTGTTACAAGAATTCCTTTTGATTTTGGAGATGGCGTTTGGAATAAAACTTGCTTTATTTTCTCGCCAGTTCCTTTTTGCATAAGTAAATATTCGCCACTTCTTGGATGGATTGTAAAGTTTGTTTCTGTAATCATGCTTGATATTTTTGCTCCATTTAATCCGGAAGCATTAATTACAAATTTTCCTTCATAAGTATTGTCATCAGAAGTTTTTACTTTAAAAATATCTTCTTCTTTTTTTATATCAACAACTTCACTTTGAAGTTTTAATTCGGCGCCATTTTCTATGGCATTTTCTACAAGGGCAATAACGTATTCGTATGGAGAACAAACACCAGCTCCTTTGCAATAAAGAGCGGATATTGCATCATCGGATACATTAGGTTCTATTTGTCTAAGCTTTTCTTGATTAATTATTTCAATATCATCAAGATTATTTTCAAGACCCATTTTGTAGAGTTTATTAAGTTCTTTTTCATCATCTTCATCAAAAGCTAAAACCAAAGATCCGTTTTCCAAAAATCCGAAGTTTAGCTCTTGGTTTAACTTATTAAATTCCACTCTTCCCTTGTAACAAATTCTTCCTCTTAGCTCATCATGGCTTTCAGCATAGCCACCATGAACTATGGCAGAATTTGCCTTGCTAGCTCCCATGGACACATCAAGCTCTTTTTCTAAAATTAAAATATTTAATTTATACCTAGAAAGTCTTCTTGCAATTGATGCACCAGTTACACCAGCACCGATTACTATTACATCATACATTTTATTCTTCTCTTTTCTTAAAATTTATAAATAATTAAAATATAAAATTAAAAACTGGAACTGCTAAGATACCACCAATTATTGGTCCAACAACAGGAATCCATGAATATCCCCAGTTTGGATCTACTTTGTTTTTGAAAGGTAATACTGCATAAGCAATTCTTGGTCCCAAATCTCTTGCAGGATTAATTGCATAACCTGTTAGTCCACCTAAACTCATACCAATTGAAACGATAAGACCAAATACATATAATTTGTCAACGCCGCCCATTCCAGCGCCAGCAACATTACCAAATCCTAAAATAGCAAATACTAAAACAAAAGTTCCAATAATTTCTGATAATAGGTTTCTAAAAGTATTTGGTATAGTTGGAGCTGTGCAGAAAGTAGCTCTAACTGTTAATGGATCATCGCTTGTTGCGTCATAATGATCTTTAAATAAAATATAAACTAAAATAGCTCCGCAAAAAGCTCCAAGCATTTGTCCAATTATGTATGAAGGAACTGTATTCCATTCTATTCCACCATTAAATGCAAGAGCAATTGATAGGGCTGGATTAAAATGAGCACCTGTTAATGCACCAAAAATACAAGCTGGAATCATAACTGCAAGTCCCCAAGCAAATGTAATTTGAACAGGACCTGCACCTTTTTGTCCACTCTTATTCAATAGAACGTTTGCAACAACTCCATCTCCTAATAAAATAAGTAACATTGTTCCAAAAAATTCACCTAGTATTATGTCTCTCATAATAACCTCCTGTTTTATTACTAAATATAAAAAAAGCAACAAAAATAATGGGATAAATTTGTTGCAAAGTCTCTTTTTATATTCAGCTGTGAAAATGTTTACACCCATATTATAGCACATATATTTTTATAATACAAATATTTATTTTGTTTTTAAATTTACAAGGAAAAATTTTTAATTTATAATTAAATTATAAGAAAATAAAGGAGTAAAAATGGACAAAAATACAATAATAACTTATATAAAAGAATTATGCACAAGACCATCACCAACTGGTTTTACAAAAAAATGCGAAAAATATTTGATGGAAGAATTTAAAAATTTAGGATACAAGCCTTACCAAAACAACAAGGGAAATGTAATCGTTCCAATTTATGTAGATGAAAAAAATAAAGACGATGGACTTTTATTATCAGCTCATATCGACACACTTGGTCTTATGGTAAGAAGTATAAAAGAAAATGGAGGAATTCAAGTTACAACTCTTGGTGGCTTTCCATTAAATTATGCAGAATTTGAAAATGTAAAAATTTTTACAAGAGATGGAAAAGAATTTGAAGGAGTTTTTAGATTAAATGAGCCTTCAGTTCATGGCTCAGATACACCAAAAATTTCAAAAAGAAATTTTGATGAAATGGAAGTTGTTATTGATGAGCTTGTTGAAAGCGATGAGGATGTAAAAAAACTTGGAATAAATCCTGGAGATTTTATTGCTCTTGATTCAAGATTTAGATATTCAAATGGCTTTGTAAAATCACGTCATCTTGATGATAAGGCATCAAGCGGGGTTTTGCTTGCCCTTGCAAAAGAAATTAAAGAAGAAAATTTAAAATTTGATAGAAATATTTATATGATGTTTACAACTTATGAAGAAGTAGGACATGGAGCAAGTTCGGGCCATCCATCTGGAATAAAGGACATGATTGCAGTAGATATGGGAGTTGTTTTTGATGATTTAAAAACAAATGATAGAAAAGTTTCAATTTGTGCAAAAGATTCATCAGGTCCTTACAATTTTGATTTAACAAATGATTTGATAAATACAGCCAAAAAAATTGGAATTGATTTTGCAATTGATATTTATCCATTTTATGGCTCAGATGCATCTGCTGCTATGAGCTCATTTTATGATTATAGGCACGCCCTTGTAGGCTGTGGAATTTCAGCATCTCATGGCTATGAAAGATGTCACGAAAATGCCTTGATGAATTTGTTTGATTTATTAAAAACTTATATATTAAAATGAAAAATAATTTTATTATTGTAAAATAGCTAGACAGAAAGATAAATTTCATATAAAATAGTATTACACAAAAAAACAATTTCTTAATTTAAGGGGGAGAGATGAAAATTAAAAAAATTATGGCTGGAGCTCTAACTCTAGCACTTTCACTAAGCATTACAGCTTGTGGATCAAAAAAAGATTCTGATAACGGTTCAATGGCTTCTACAGCTTCTAATGCAAATGGAGCAAAAGTATCAGCTACAATGGTAACTGACCAAGGCGGAATAAATGATAAATCATTTAACCAATCTGCTTATGAAGGATTAAAAGCTTACGAAAAAGATGGAAAAATTAAATTTGATTATATTGAATCACACAAAGATTCTGATTACCAACCAAACCTTGAATCAGCACTTGATAGTGAATCAGATTTGATTTTTACAGTAGGATATGCTCTTTATGATGCAACAAGCAAGGCTGCAAAAGACAATCCAGATCAAAATTACGCAATAATCGACAACGCAAATCCTGATAAAATTGAAAATCTTTTAGGAATAACATTTGCAGATAATGAAAACTCATTTTTAGTTGGATATATTGCAGGAATGAAAACAGAATCTAACAATGTTGGATTTGTAGGTGGAATGGAATCAGCAGTAATCGATAGATTTGAATATGGATTTAGAGCTGGTGTAAAACAAGCAGCAAAAGAAAAAGGAAAAGACATAGAAGTTCAAGTTCAATACGCAAATTCTTATGCTGACCAAGCAAAAGGAAAAAATATTGCTAACCAAATGTATCAAAAAGGTGCAGATGTAATCTTCCATGCAGCTGGTGGTACAGGAATTGGAGTATTTGAAGCAGCAAAAGAAAATAATAAATACGTAATCGGCGTTGACCGTGACCAAAAAGAAGAAGCTCCAGATAATATTTTGGCTTCAACAGTTAAAGGCGTAGGTAAAGCTGTTCAATTAACACTTGATGATTACAAAGATGGAAAATTCAAAGGTGGAGAAACAAGAGCATTCTCACTTAAAGATGGAGAAGCTTTGGATATAGCTTATGGAGATAATGACCTAGTAGACCAAAAAGTTAAAGACAAGGTTGAAGATTTAAGAAATCAAATCGTTGATGGAAAAATTGAAGTTCCACAAAACGAAGAAGAATTTAAATCAATGGGTTACGACAAATAAGTAAAAATCTACTAAGAAAAAATAAGTAATTAAAAGAGTAGGAAGAAAAACTACTCTTTTTTTTACAAAAATATTTAGAAAATTCTAAATTAATAGTGAGGTATTATGGATAAGTATTTAAATGAAAGCCCAGTTGTTTCATTAAAAAATATTCATAAAAGCTTTGGCGACAAGAAAGTTTTAAAAGGCGTAGATTTTGATCTTCACAAATGTGAAGTACACGCTCTGCTTGGAGAAAATGGAGCTGGTAAAACTACTCTTATGAATATTTTATATGGAATGTTTCCTCAAACTGAAGGAAACATTTACATAAAAGGCGAAGAAATTATAAATAATTCACCAAAAAAAGCAATTAGCATGGGCATAGGAATGGTTCACCAACATTTTATGCTGATAGAACCATTTACAGTAACAGAAAATATAATATTAGGTTATGAAGGAAAAAATTCTTTCATTGATAGAGATAAGGCAAAAAAAGAAGTAGTTAAATTAAGCCAAGAATATGGACTTATTATAGATCCAGACAGCAAAGTTGCGGATATATCTGTTGGACAACAACAAAGAGTTGAAATTTTAAAAGCTTTATATCATGGAGCAGATATTTTGATTTTTGATGAGCCAACAGCAGTTTTAACTCCTCAAGAAATAAATGAATTTATAGAAATAGTTGAAAAATTAACTGAACTTGGAAAATCAGTTATAATAATTACCCACAAATTAAAAGAAATTAAAGCTATGGCAGATACTTGTACCATAATTAGAAGGGGAGAATACATCGACAAAGTTAATGTAAAAGACGTAAGTGAGGCTGATCTTGCTGAAAAAATGGTAGGCCGTGATGTAAGCTTTAATGTAAAAAAAGAAAAAATTGACCTTGGAGAAGAAATATTTAAGATAGAAGATCTTTGGGTTAAGGACAACAGAAAAGTTGACAAGGTAAAAGGCTTAAATCTTTCGATAAGAAAAGGAGAAATTCTAGGAATTGCAGGAGTTGATGGAAACGGTCAAACAGAATTAATAGATGCAATTTCTGGAATGAGAAAAGCTCAAAAAGGAAAAGTTATTTTAAAAGGAGAAGATATTACTAATAAAGCTCCTAGAAATATAATTGACCTTGGCATGAACCAAATTCCAGAAGATAGACAAAAAAGAGGTCTGGTTTTAGAATATCCAATTAAAGATAATTTGATTTTGGAGAATATAGATAAAGACTTTTCAAAAAATGGAATTTTGGATTTCAAAAAAATAGAAGAAAATGCAAACAATTTGATTGATAAATTTGATATAAGACCAAATGATATAAACGAAAAAGCAGGAAGTCTTTCAGGCGGAAACCAACAAAAAGTAATTATCGCAAGAGAGATTACAAATGATCCGGATTTATTAATAGCTGCTCAACCAACAAGAGGACTTGACGTTGGAGCAATAGAATTTATCCATCAATATTTAGTAGAGCTTAGAAATCAAGGCAAGGCAGTTTTATTAATAAGTTTTCAATTAGATGAAGTAATGGATTTATCTGATAGAATTTGCGTAATTTATGATGGACAAATTGTAGGAGAGCTTGATCCAAAAGAAACTGATGAATACGAAGTAGGAAGATTAATGGCAGGAGGAGATCATGAATAAGAAAGCAAAAACAAAAAGAAAAAATTCTTTTTCAAATTCAAAATTATTATTTACTCTTGTATCAATAATCTTGGGACTTTTGGTAGGAGCTATAGTTCTTTCTCTTACAGGTTATAATCCAATAGAAGCTTATGGAAAATTAGTAGAAGGAATTTTTAAATCCCCAAGAAATATCGGTTGGGCTCTTGTAAATTCAACACCAATTATTCTTACAGGTCTTGGTGTATGTTTTGCTTTTCAAACAGGACTATTTAATATGGGAGCAGAAGGACAATTTATAATTGGTTCAACTGTAGGATTTTTGATGGGCTACTTACTAAAACTTCCACCAGTAATCCATGTTATTGTTACAATAATTGTTGCACTTTTGGCAGGATTTTTGTATGGAGGACTTGCAGGATTTATAAAAGCAAAATTTGGAATTCACGAAGTAATTTCTACTATAATGCTTAACTGGGTAGCATTTTATTTTCAAAATTTTATAGTTTATCGCTATCAAAAACCAAATTCTATGGGAACATTTGATATAAATGATTCAGCAAAAGTTACTCTAGTTACAAACGCTAGCCAAAAATTTGATGGATTTTTTGGAAAATTTTTTAGAGCACCAATTCATTTAGGAATAATTCTTGCTATTGTTAGCGTAATTATTATTTGGTTTATTCTTGAAAAAACAAGTCTCGGTTATAAATTAAAAGCCGTAGGATTAAACAGAGAAGCAAGTGAGTACGGTGGAATTGATGCAAATAAAAAAATAATCCAATCAATGGCAATTTCTGGATGTTTGTGTTCGCTTGCAGGCGTAACTCAAGTAATGGGTTACACTTATTCACTTCCTTTATTATCAGCTATGGAAAATTTTGGATTTGATGGACTTGCAGTTTCACTTTTGGCATCTAACAATCCAATAGGATGTATTTTCTCAGGATTATTTTTGGGATCATTAAAATATGCAGGAAGTAATTTACAAAGAACAATGGGAGTTCCTAGTGAATTAATTTCTATAATTATAGGAACAATAATTTTATTTACTGCTATTCCTTTGATATTTAGAATTATAAAAGCAAAAGTAAACAAAAAGAAAAATAGAAAGGCGGGAAATAATGCTTAATTTGACAGTTTTAGGATTAATAATTGGAAATACACTTTCAAATGCTACACCAGTATTATTGACTGGCCTTGGTGGAATGATTTCAGAAAAATCTGGAGTAGTAAATATTGGACTTGAAGGAATGATGACAATAGGTGCTTTAGTAGCAGCGACAGTAGGATATTATGTAGGAAATCCATGGCTAGGATTTTTGGCGGGAGGTCTTGCTGGAATGTTTTTTGGACTAATCCATGCACTTGTTTCAGTTACATTTGCAGGAGATCAAACAATTTCAGGTATTGCTATAAATACATTAGCACCAGGTTTGGCTTTGTTTTTAGCAAGATTATTTTTTGATGGTGCAACTCAAACTCCATCAATTGCTTTGGAAAATAAAATTCCTAGATTATTTGACGGTTTGATTACAAATCAATCCTTAAAAAATATATTTTCTCAATATGCAACAGTTTATATTGCTTTAATATCTGTAATTTTGCTTTATGTATTTTTATATAAAACAAAATGGGGACTAAGGTTAATTGCAGTTGGGGAACATCCAAAAGCAGCTGAAACTTTAGATATTTCTGTAGGAAAAATTAGGTATCTTGCAGTAATGTTTTCAGGATTTATGGGAGGACTTGGAGGAGCTTCTATGTCACTTGCAGTAGTAAGTGTATTTTCTCCAACCTTAATTGCAGGTCAAGGATACATTGCACTTGTTTGTGTAATATTTGGAAATTGGAAACCACAAGGAGTTTTGATAGGTTCATTATTTTTTGGATTAACCCAAGCTATAGCAACCTATTTAACAGGAACAACAATACAACTTCCAATGGAATTTATTTCAATGATTCCATACATTTCAATTTTGATTTTCTTAATTTTATTTAATAAAAAATCAAATGCACCAAAAGCAAGTGGTAAGCCATATTTGACAGAAGATATTTAAAAATAACAAAATATAAAAATAACCCATATCGATCGTAGAATTGATAGAGAACTCATAGATAGATTTAATAAATGAGATCTCTCCACAAGGTCGAGATGGGTTATTTTTGTATTTAGCTGATTACTAAAGAATATATTATTTTTATTCTAAAAATTATTTTAAATAATGATATGAAAAATCAAAATCAATTTATAAAATAAATCGAATATATCATTAATTGGATTTGAAATTGAAAAATATAATAATGATATTTCTAGATACTTTCGAGACTTAGTATTTTTAAATTTAATTCATTAATCAAAGAAAATCTGAGAATATTTTGAAAGATTTACAAGATAAAAATTGCCACTAACCCATATCGACCAGGTAAATGTGCCTTGATTTGGCATATTTACCCCTAAAACAAAGTGTGTTAGCACTGGAGAGTTTGTGAAACAAAATGTTTTAGTATGAAGGAGTGGAGATATCTCATGGATTATTTTTATACGAAAATAATTTTGAAATGTATTAAATATTTTAAGTTTTATTATTCTATCTTATTTTTAAGTAATCTGTCTGTTATTTTAAAAATAGGCATAAAAAAAGCACCGCTCGGTGCAATTTTAAAAGGGAAAATTTACGTATTACAACTAAAAAAGCAAGCTTTAGCTTGCAAAAAAATGGTCGGGGTGAAAGGATTCGAACCTTCGGCCTCATGGTCCCAAACCACGCGCGCTACCAAGCTGCGCCACACCCCGATGTCCTAACGACAATATATAATATACCAGCTTTAAAAATATTTGTCAAATATTTTTTTGAAAATTTTTTAAAATTTTAAGATTAGCTAATTTTAGCTTTTAGGTAAGAATAAAATTCTTCAATTTCCTTTTCGGTGAAAATAATTATATCATTTTTCTTTAAAATTTGGCAAGTTATTCCATCACCTTTTACTAAATTTTTATTAAAATTTCCATCATAAATAAAATCTTTTCCGCAAGATGGTGATTTTGCTTTTAGGAGGGCGATTTTTATATTATTTTTCTTACAAATTTCTAGGGCAATTTGTCCGCCTTTTTTAAAATTTTTTGTAAAATCTACTCCATCAACATTTATAACTTTAGAATTTTTTATTTCACATGGCTTTCTTGGTGTTTTCATTCCTGAATCTACTTCTGGGCAGATATCTATGAAATTTATTTGTGGAAATTTTTCTTTTAAATTTTTTATTTCGTTATTTTTTCCGTCATAGCGACAATTTATTCCTAAAAGACATCTTGATATTAATACATTCATATTTTTATCCTTTCTGATATAATTATAGCAAAGGAGTAATTAAATGAAAATTAAAAATTTTTTTTATAAATTTATTTTAAGCTTTTTTCTTATTTTTGCTTTTGCTGGATGTGTGAAGCCCCAAAACATTAATTCTAATGAAGAAGTTGAATGTACAAGTCTTCTTGAAGATAAGGCTTGTTATAAAAAAGATGATGTAGTTGATTATATTAAAGCTTATAAAAAACTTCCTCCAAATTTTTTGACAAAAAAAGAGGCTAAAAAACTTGGTTGGATTCCTAAAAAGGGAAATTTGTGGGAAGTTACTGATAAGGGAGTAATTGGCGGAGATTATTTTGGGAATTTTGAAAAAAATTTGCCTGATGCAAATTACAAGGAATGTGATGTAAATTATTTTGGTGGAAGACGTGGTGGCGAAAGACTTATTTATGATGAGGATTTTAATATTTTTTACACCAAAGACCATTACAAAAGTTTTACCAAGGAGAATTAGATGATTTGTTTGGATGGAAATAAATTTAAGTCAAGGGATGAGACCTTTTCTTATTTGAATGAAAAAATTGATTTTGAATATGAAGTAAATAATCTTGATGGGCTTTTTGATGAACTTTCTATGCTTGATGAGAAAATTCTTATTAAAAATTATCCTCTTATTTATAAAAATTTGAATGATTATGGAGATAGGCTTTTGTCTTGTTTTATGAAGGCAAGTCTTTGTTTTGATTTGGAAATTGATTTTCTATCATAGATTAATATAGTAAAGAAAAGGAGCTAATATGGAAGATAGGTCAGTAAATAATGAAATTAGAAACTTTGTTGCCAAAAATATTATAAATAATTTTCTAAAAAATGGGGATAAGTTTTATGATAAGGAATTTCTTATTAATAAATTTAGGGTAAATCCTTCTTATGTGGATAAAACTTACCAAAGACTTTTGGATGAGGATTTGATTGAGGCGAAAAGTGATTATTATTATATGAAAATTGATGAAAACAAAAGAAATGCCCTAATAGTTGAATTTGCAAATGGATATTTGAATGAATTTTTAAAAAATATGAATTCAATAGGAATTACAAATGAGGGCGTTTATGATTTTGTATCTTTAAGGATGAATGCTAATGGATAATATATTAGAAATAAAAAATTTGAAAAAAACTTATGGCAAAAAAAATGTGATTGATGGGATTGATTTAAAACTTGAAAGAGGAAAAATTTTGGGACTTATGGGACCAAACGGTTCAGGCAAAACTACTCTTTTAAAATGTATAATGGGTTTAATTAAGCCAAATGATGGAGAAATTTTAATTGATGGGAAAAAAGTTGGAGTTGAAACTAAAAAAATCATCTCTTATTTGCCTGATGCCTACCATCTTTATGACAATTTGACAATTGAAGATACGGTAAATCTTTACAAGGATTTTTATGATGATTTTAATATGAGAGTTTGCAAGGAACTTTTTGATTTTATGAAAATTCCAAAGGAAGGTTATTCTGATAAATTATCAAAGGGAATGAAGGAGAGGCTTCTTTTGGCTCTGACTTTATCTCGTGATACAAAATTATATATTTTGGATGAGCCAATCGAAGGAGTTGATCCAATTGCGAAGGATATGATTTTATCTGCAATTATAAAAACTGTAGATATTGGTAGGACAATTATTATTACAACCCATCAAATTGGAGATTTGGAAAATCTTTTTGATAGGGCAGCCTTTATCCAAAGAGGACAAATTCTTTTGGAAGAAGACGCCGAAGATTTGAGAGATAAGTATAAAAAACAAATGGTAGATTTGTATAAGGAAATTTTTGTAATATGATTAGATTTTTGAAATATGAATTAAAAAGGTCAAGGGGATTTTTTCTTTTGATGGCATTATTTGCCATACTCTCTCAAGGTCTTGTTGGAATATTTTATAAATTAAATAGCTTTGAGTTGGAAAATAAAAACACTTCATTTTTTATTCTCCTTATAGCTCTTGCCCTTATAATTTTGTCAGTTTGTTTGATATTTTTTACCATTAGATACAAAAGAGATATTTTTGACAAGTCATCTTACATGACTTTTACCATAAATATTTCTGTAGCTAAGATTATTTTTGCAAAATTTTTGGCAAGTCTTGTGATAGGCTTTTTAAGTCTTGTAGTTTTTGTTGGCTCTTTAATTATAAGCTCAAAATTTTTGGGGATTTATGATGATTTAATAAATACATCCATGAAAGTTCTTGTTGTATATATTTTTGTTTTAGAAATCTATTATTCAATTGCCTATCTTCTTTTGGTTTTTGGAATAACCCTTTCAAAAGTACAAATTTTTAGAAGATATTATTCATTTGTGTCAGTGGTTTTGTCCATTGTTTTATTTACAATAATAGTTTGGCTTTTAAGAAATATTTACACAATAAGTCCTGTGGTTTTGAGATTTAAAGACTTTGCCATCCAAAGGATAATAAATATAAATGGAGTAGATATTTCCATGCTTTACAATGGAGTTGACGGAAAAGTTTTGGGAATAAATATTTGGATGTTGACATTTTCTATTTTGATTATAGCAGTTACATTTTTTTATAATGTATTTTTGATAGAAGAGAAGATTGATTTTTAGGAGATTATTATGAGAAAATATTTAAAATATGATGCAAAATCGAATATGAAATTTTTCATATCAACAATTGCAAGTTTTGTAATTCTCCTAATCTCAATGATGTCAATCAAAACAATTGGAGCATTTTCAAGAACACTAGAAATAAATTCAGCCATAAATTCAATAGAAATAATTGTAGTTGTAGTTTTTATCCTAACAATTTCTTATTTTATTATAAATAGTTTTTACAAAGATCTTTACACAAACAGGTCAATACTTACATTTTCCTTGCCAATAAGTGCAAGAGAATTTATTTGGGCAAAACTAATAGTAATAAATATTTTCTATTGGCTTTTAGTGTTTTTGTCAGTGTTTTTATTCTATATAGTAGGAACATATTTAAATACAAAAATACTTCTATCTTTGGTCTTTATAATGATTTTGATAAATATAAGTGCTCTTTTAGTATTTTTATATATGCAAATGGACAGGTATTTGTTTAAAAGAAAAATTTCAGTATTTTTAATTTTTATAATGACAATAGCCATATTTGCTCTTGCGTTTTTCATAAATAAAAATTTTTTGCTTTTACACAATAAGATAATTTTAAAAAATTATAATTATATGGCTTTTGTTTATTCTTATATAAAATACAAGGGAGAATCATATATAAATTTGACAGGATTTATTTATTATATTTTGATATTTCTAGGATTATTTTGGATAAATGCAAAAATATTAAAAAAAGATTTAGACTTATCGTGAGGGAGTTATGAATAAAAATATGTATTTAGGAATTGTAGGAGGAGTAATTATTTCAATAATTTTAAATAATGCCTATAATTTTCCAAACAAAGAAATGGTATCAGTTGCTTGTGCAGTAATAGGCGCATTTTTTGGAGCAAGCATTGATAATAAATTTAAAAAATCTAAGTAGGGTATAGTCATAGTAAGGAGATATTATGGATAATAAAATTAATGAAGTTAAAAAAATCATAAAAGAATCAAATAATATTGTATTTTTTGGAGGAGCAGGAGTATCAACAGCATCTGGCGTTCCAGATTTTAGATCTGCAACCGGACTTTATAATAGAGAAAATAATTCATCATATTCACCTGAATATATGCTTAGCCATGAATTTTTTGTAAACCATCCTGATGAATTTATGGAATACGCAAAAGAAAATTTGATGATTGAAGGGATAAAACCAAATGATTGTCATCTTGCTTTAACAAAACTTGAAAAAGAAGGAAAGCTAAAGGGAATTATTACCCAAAATATAGATTCTCTCCATCAAGAAGCAAAAAGTAAAAATGTTATTGAGCTTCACGGAAATTTAAGAGATTATTATTGCACATCTTGCGGTAAAAATTTTGACCTAGCTTATGTTAAAAAATTTAAAAATGTAGTTAAGTGTGATGAGTGTGGCTCAGTTGTTAGACCTGATATTGTTTTGTATGGAGAAAGTTTGAACAATGATAACATTAGCTATGCGGTAAAATTAATTAGCGAAGCAGATGCATTAATTGTCGGGGGAACAAGTTTAGTTGTTTATCCTGCAGCAGGTTTAATAGATTTTTATAGGGGAAACAAACTTATAGTAATTAATAGGGATCCTACCCCAAAAGATAATAAAGCAGATTATCTTTTGAAAGGAGATATATCAAAAATAATGAAAGAATTAGTAGAAGGTGTTTAATTTTGAAAAAAAGACATGGAATTGACGAGCTATCTATAGGACTTGTATGGTTTGCAATTGGCTTAATGCTTATAAATTATTTTTTAAAAATTAATTTTTTACAAGCAATGCCACTTGTGATAGTTTTTTATGCTATATTTAGGACTATATCAACAAACGAAATAAAAAGAAACAGCGAAAATTATATTTTCAAATTAAAATTTTTAAATCCTATTCAAAAAAAATATAGGAGTATTAAAAGGAAAATATTTGGAGATAAAAAATATAAGTATATTAAATGTAAATCATGTGGACAAGAATTACGTATTCCTAAAGGCAAAGGAAAAATAATCGTAAAATGTCCAAAATGCAAGACTAAACAAAAAGTAAAATCATAAAAAAAAATAAAATTTTAACTTTATTTTTTAAAAAAATTAATGTATAATACGTGAGGAAGGAGCATGTATGGATAGATTAATAGGAACAGTATCAATGGGTGTTAGGACACCTATTATTGAGACAGGAGATAACTTAGTAGATATTGTATTTGATAGTGTAAACAAGGCTGTTGAATCAAAAAATATCGAAATAAATGATAAGGATGTAGTTTGCATTACAGAATCCCTTGTAGCAAGAGCTCAAGGAAACTACGCAAGTTGTGAACAAATTGCTAAAGATATAAATGATAAATTTAAATCTGACGAAATAGCAATATTGTTTCCAATTTTAAGCAGAAATAGATTTTCAATAATGCTAAAAGCTTTTGCTTTGAGTGGAAAAAAACTTCACATTTGCTTATCTTATCCACAAGATGAGGTAGGAAACTACATTATGGACAGAATGGATTTATTTGAAAGTGATGTAAATCCTTATTCAGATATTTTGTCAGAAGAAGAATTTAGAAAACTTGCAGGAGATTATAAACATCAATTTACTGGAGTTGATTATATTTCTCTTTACAAAGAAATGGCAAAAAACAGCGAAGTACATTTCTTCAACAATCCAAAAGATGTACTAAAATTTACAAAAAGTGTTTTAGTTTGCCAAATCCACACAAGAGATTTAACTAAAAAACTTCTAGAAAAATCTGGTGCTGAAGAAATTTATGGTCTAGATGAAATAATGACAAAATCAGTTGATGGCTCAGGATATAATGAAGATTACGGTTTACTTGGTTCAAATCTTTCAACAGAAGATGTTGTAAAATTATTCCCAAGAGATGGTCAAACATTTGTAGACGAACTTCAAGAAAAATTTATTGAAAAATATAATAAACAAGTTGAAGTGATGATCTACGGTGACGGAGCATTCAAAGATCCAGTTGGAAAAATTTGGGAGCTTGCAGATCCTGTTGTATCTCCAGCTTATACAAAAGGACTTTCTGGAACACCAAATGAATTGAAAATAAAATATATAGCTGATACAGAATTAAAAGACTTATCAATAGATGAAAGAACTGCAAAAATGAGAGAAAGAATTTCACAAAAAGCAGCTGATTTAAAAGGAACAAATGAAACCTTAGGAACAACTCCTAGACAAATCACAGATCTTTTAGGCTCACTTTGCGATTTGACATCAGGCTCAGGTGATAAGGGAACTCCTGTTGTTCTTATACAAGGATATTTTGATAATTATTCGAATGACTAAAAAAAAGCCGTTAGGCTTTTTTTTTATAAAGTTGGAGGATAAAAAAATAAACAAAAATGAATGAAAATATAGATCCTAATAATTATTCCGACAAGGAAAAAATTAAACATATTCTTGATAGAAATGCTGCAATAAAAATACTTAGAAAAGATAGAAAAAAAGATAAATTTGCCCACAAGCCCTTGAGTGAAAAAAAGAAATTTTTACTTATGAGCTTTGCCGCCATACTTATGGCAAATGGAACACATTTTTTTAAATATCCAAATCATTTTGTAATTGGAGGAGTAGAGGGGGCGTCCATACTGCTTTCAAATAGTCTTGCCTTATCTCCTGCCTTTATAACTTTGATTTTAAATGTTACTTTGTTAGTTTTGGCGTATTTTATTTTGGGTAAAAATTTTGTTTTAAAGACTGGCTATGTATCCATATTAAATTCCTTAACGGCCCTTGCTCTAAGTAAAGTCTTACCTCACACAACTCCATTTACAGATAATAAATTATTAGAATTATTTTGTGCAGTTTTAATACCAGCTCTTGGCTCATCAATTTTATTTAATTTATCCGCATCAAGTGGCGGGACAGATATAATCGCTATGATTATAAATAAATACACAAATTTAAATATTGGAAAATCACTTTTGATGGGAGATTCTATTCTAACAATTTTATCAATCAAAATATTTGGAATAGAAATTGGACTTTTATCTTGTCTAGGTCTTTTGATGAAAGGAGTTGTAGTAAATCAATTTATATCATCATTTAATACAGCAAAACTATTTTTAATTATTACATCCAAGCAAGAAGAAATAAGTGTATTTATTAGAGATAAATTAAATAGGTCGGCTACAGTTTTGGATGGAACAGGACTTTATTATAAAAAAGACCAATCAGTGTTTTTGTGTGTAACTAATGATTATGAGGCTGTTTTATTTAGAAAATATATAAGAGAAATTGACCCTCGTTGTTTTATAACAGTCCTAGATACATCATCAATAATAGGCAAGGGTTTTTATACTACAGACCTTCAATAGAAAGGGAAAACTATGAATATATTGGTTTCATGTGATGAAAATTATTTAAATCCTCTAAAAACTATGCTATATTCATTATTTGAAAGTAATGATACAAATTTTGAAATTTATTTGATTCACAAAGACATAAGAGATGAAAAAATAGAAGAAATTGAAAAATTTGTAATAAAAGCAAGCTCAAAAAGGGCAAAATTAAATCCGATAAAAGTTACCAATCTTTTTTCTAATGCAAAAACAACTTTTTATTATACAGAAGAAATGTATTATAGGCTTTTGGCTTATAAATATTTGCCAGAAAATTTGGATAGGATTTTATATTTAGATCCTGACGTTTTAGTTTTAAATTCTTGCGAAAAACTTTACAATATGGATTTAGGGAATAATTATTTTGCAGCAGCAACTCATACTATTCCAACGGTTCAATCTGCAAATGTAGCAAGGCTATCTATTTCATCAGGACATAAGGATATAGAAAATTATTTTAATTCAGGAATTTTGATGATAAATCTAAAACTTGCAAGAAATAGTCAAAGCTATGAAAAAGAAGTTTTAAATTATGTAAAAAATACCAAATCTTTGGGGCTTATAATGCCAGATCAAGATCTTTTGAATGTAGTTTTTAGAAATAAAATAATAAAAATTGACGAAATAAAATATAATTATGATGCAAGAAGATACTTGGCATACAAATTGAAGGATAAAAAATATAATTTGTCCTATATAATTTCAAATACTTGCTTTTTACATTTTTGTGGAAAAAGAAAACCTTGGTTAGAAGAAAATAATCTAGGCGTATTTACATCACTTTATTTATATTTTTGGAAAAAAGCAATGAATATATAAAAAACTCCTAATTTTAAAAAATAGGAGTTTTTTTATGCTAAAAATAATTTTAAATGATACATTAAATATGCTATAATCACAATTTCTATAAATTTAGCCACAAACATTATTTTTAAATAATCTTCAAATTTTAATTTTTTAAATCCTGCAACCATTGATAAGGCGTTGTCAGGAGCAAAGGGCATAGCGCTTGTTAGAAATAAAACTTTTTTAAATCTTTTTGTGCTTTGCCTTGTTGCGCTTTCGTATTTTTTAAGGCTTTTTTTTGGCAAAAATAAATTCAAAAATCTTTTACCATAAATTCTAGTTAAAGTGTAATTTAAAACAGCAGTCATAAGACCTGTTATGTAATTTAAAAATAGACCAAATTTTTGACCGAACAAGGCAAAGCCTATTACTATAAAAATTGTCGTTGGAATAAAAGGAACAAATCCAATCAAAACTTTTAGAATTATAAATATTAAAGGGGCAAGATAAGTAAAAGCTCCAATATAATCGTATAATTTATCCGAATTTGTGAGTATTCCCAATTTGTACAATCTATAAAGAAAGGTCAAAAATAAAATAGAAATTCCAAGGCTTATAAAGATTTTAATTTCTTTGCTATGTTTTTTTAAAAAATATTTCATAAAAAAATCATGAATACGAATTTATAAAAAAGAGAGGCGATAGCCTCCCTTTTAAAAAATCTTATTCTTGTTCTTCGAACATATCCTTGCCAACTCCGCATACTGGGCATACCCAATCTTCTGGAAGGTCTTTGAATTCTGTTCCTGCATCGATTCCGTTATCTGGATCTCCATTAGCAGGATCATAGATATATCCACAAGCTGTACATACGTATTTCATAATATTCTCCTTTCATTTGTTATACATACATTATACTACAAAAACAAAAAAAGCAATAATTTTAACTTTTTAGACAAAAATTAACAAAAAATTTTTATTTGGGTATAAATTTATTAATAAGAGATGAGGGGTAAGATGGAACTTATTAGAAACACAATGCCTACTGACCTAAAAATGATAAAAAAATTTAGGGATGGGCTTGTTTTAAATTTAAAAAATAAAAATATAGATGAAAATTTAATTTTTAAAATAAGATTAATTTTGGATGAACTTATAATAAATTCCTACGAGCATGGAAATAGGTGTGAGTACGACAAGATGATTGACACAACTTTTATTATGGATGATACTTGCTGTTTGATAAAAGTAAAAGATGAGGGAGAAGGAATAGATTATCTTTTTGAAAATGACGGACTCCATGATCACGGCAGGGGAATTAAACTTGTTTATAGTTTAGCTGATGAGCTTATTATTAAAGATAATATTATAATCGCTTTTGTAAAAAGAGATTCCAAGAGAAAATTATATATATAATACTTGGTAAGTTTTTTTTATCAAGTATTTTTTTTGTTATTTATTGATAATCTTATCACATATGATATAATAAATTGATGAATAAATAGTTTATATTAGTTAAGAAAGAAGTGATTTAATGAAACGTGAAGATATAAGAAATGTGGCGATAATCGCCCATGTTGATCATGGTAAGACAACTCTTGTTGATGGTCTTTTAAAAACTAGCGGAATTTTTAGAGAAAATCAACAAGTTGATGAAAGAGTTATGGATTCAAATTCTATTGAAAGAGAAAGAGGAATTACAATTCTTTCAAAAAATACTGCGATCAATTATAAGGGAATAAAAATAAATATAATCGACACTCCAGGCCACGCCGATTTTGGTGGAGAGGTTGAAAGAGTTTTAAATATGGCTGAAGCTGTAGTTTTGGTTGTAGATAGTCGTGAAGGTCCAATGCCTCAAACAAAATTTGTTTTGAGAAAGGCAATCGAATTAAATCTTCCTGCAATTATTTGTATAAATAAAGTTGATAGACCTGACCAAAGAGTTGAAGAAGTAATGGATGAAGTTTTGGATTTATTTATTTCCCTTGAAGCTGATGAATCATATCTTGATTCTCCATTTGTTTTTGCATCAGCCAAAGAAGGTTGGGCAAGTTTAGAATTTGGTGAAGTAAAAAATGATATGACAGATCTTTTGGATACAATAATTGATTACACACCAGCTTTTGAAGCTAAAGAAAATGCTCCATTTAAAGTTTTGGTTTCAACAACAGACTATGACAATTATCTTGGAAGAATTGCAATTGGAAAAGTTGAAAGTGGACAAATAAATAAAAATGATTCTTGCATAATTGTAAATTACAATGACAAGGATAGAAAAGTAAAATCAAAAATTGTTACAATTTATGAATTTGAAGGACTACAAAGAAGTGAAGTTGAAAAAGCAGATTTCGGTTCAATTGTTGCCTTATCAGGAATGGAAGATATAAATATAGGAGATACAATTTGTACAGAAAGTGATATGGAGCCAATAGAATTTACAAAAATTTCTGAGCCAACACTTTCAATGACATTTTCTGTAAATAATTCACCGTTTGCAGGACGTGATGGAGATTATGTAACAAGCAGACATTTAAGAGATAGATTATTTAAAGAAAAAGAAACTGATGTATCACTTAGGGTTGAAACAACAGATTCAACAGAAGCATTTAAGGTTTCTGGAAGAGGAGAGCTTCATCTTTCAGTTTTGATAGAAAATTTAAGAAGAGAAGGATATGAGTTTCAAGTTTCAAAACCTGAAGTTATGTTTAAAAAAGATGAAAATGAAAAAATACTTGAGCCAATGGAGCTTGCAACAATTGATGTTGACCAAGAATACACAGGTTCAATAATAGAAAAATTGGGTCTTCGTAAAGGAGAGCTAATGGATATGGCTCCAAATTCATCAGGATACACAAGAATGGTATTTAAAATTCCTGCAAGAGGACTTATTGGTTATAGGCAAGAATTTTTAACAGATACAAAAGGAACTGGAATTTTAAATACAGAATTTGATTCTTATGAAAGATATAAGGGAGATATTGCAAAAAGACAAGCAGGTTCACTTATTTCTTTTGAAACTGGAGTTGCAACAACTTATGGACTTCACGCAGCTCAATCAAGAGGACAACTTTTTGTAAAACCTCAAGATGAAGTTTATGAAGGAGAAGTCATAGGTTCAAATGCAAAAGGAATAGATATAGACGTAAATGTATGCAAGAAGAAAAAACAAACCAATGTCAGAGCATCAGCAGCTGATGAAGCTCTTGTTTTATCTCCAGCAAAAATCATGAGCGTTGAAGAGATGATGGAATTTGTGGAAGAAGATGAATTAATAGAAATCACTCCACACAATTTAAGAATTAGAAAAAAAATCTTAGATAATAATTTAAGATATAAATCAAAAAAATATAGTAAGTAAGGAGCTAAAAATGAAAAAGAGATTTGAAAGATTTCTTTCAAGTACTCTGCTTTTATCAGTATTAGTGGTTTTAGTATCAAATTTAATCCTAATTCTTACAAAAATTAACCCACAAGTAGTAAATAATGTTTGGAGTATCTCCTTCATTATTTCTTGGGTTATAATGCTTATTTATCCTCTTTATATATTAATGGAAAAAGAAACAAGAGGCTATTCAATTTTTGTAGCAATAATAAGCATTATAGTTTTTGCAATCCTAAGCTACCACGCCCTACTTGTGGTAAGCAACTATACACCATTATTACCAAAATACATAGCAGTAGATGAAAGAATATCAAGTTATTGGCAAGAGTTGTTTTATAGTGGACTAATAATTATTTATATAGTTCATCTTTTGAATGTAATACTTTTAAACAGATTAAGGTCTAAAGAAATAAAAAATAATGATTAACGGAGGTTGTTATGAAAAAAGGGTCAAACGTTTCTTTATCAGTAATAAAAAGGTTACCAAAATATTATAGGTATTTAGAAGCAATTAATGAAAAAGGTATTGTAAGAGTTTCATCTAAGGAACTTTCACAAATCACAGGCTTAACAGCAAGCCAAATTAGACAAGACTTAAATCACTATGGCTGCTTTGGTCAACAAGGTTATGGTTATAATGTAAAAGAATTAATGCAAGAGCTTGCAAAAATTATTGGAGTAAACAAAGAATATTCTATGATAATAATCGGTTTTGGAAATATTGGCCATGCTCTTTTCCAATACTCAGGTTTTAAAACTTTAGACTACAATGTAAAAGCAGTATTTGACAAAAACAATGAAGAAGTTTCAACAGAAAATTTAAAAGTTTTGTCAACAGATGATTTAAAAGAATATTTAGAAAAAAATGAAATAGATATAGGAATTATCACAACGCCAAAAGATGGTGCCCAAGAAGTTTGTGATATTCTTTGTGAAGGAGGAATAAAAGGAATTTGGAACTTCGCACCAGTTGATTTAAAAACAAAAAACAATGTGGTAATAGAAAATGTTCATCTAGATGAATCATTATTTACCCTAACATATTTTATCAACACACCAGAAGATTTCATTTTCTAAAAAAATTATGATTGTAGCGTCAGTATCAAATTTAGAAAAATCCTATCCAACCCAAGACGTATTTTCAAACGTATCATTTACAATAAATAAGGGAGATAAAATTGGCTTAATAGGAAATAATGGTTCTGGAAAGTCTACACTATTTAATATATTGACAGGAGAAATTTCCAAAGATTTAGGAAAAATTCATATACCAAATGATGTAAGCCTTGGTTATTTGAAACAACAATTAGGACTTATGTCAGATAAAAGTATATATGATTATTGCTTGGAAGTTTTTAAAGATCTTATAAAACTTGAAGAAAATATTAGAGATCTTGAAATAAAAATGAGCGAGGAAAAAAATCCAGATAAGCTCGATGAAATAATGGTTGAATATGCAAAAAAAAGCGAAGAATTTGAAAAACAAAATGGCTATTCCTATAAGTCGGAAATAAGAGGCGTACTTATAGGAATGGGCTTTAGCGAAGAAGATTTTTCAAAAGAAATTTCGCTTTTATCAGGAGGACAAAAGGCAAGGGTTGAACTTGCCTGTCTTTTATTGGAAAAACCTGACCTAATTTTATTAGACGAACCGACTAATCACCTTGACATAAAGGCGATTAATTTTTTGGAAAATTTTGTAAAAAATTTTAAGGGATCAGTTATAGTTATAAGCCACGATAGGTATTTTTTGGATGCAACAGTTTCAAAAATATTTTTGATGGAAAATGGTGGACTAAAAATTTATGATGGAGATTATACATCATTTATGGCTAAAAGAAAAAAAGATTTGAAAGTCCAAAACCATCTTTACAAAACTCAGCAAAAAGAAATCAAAAGGCAAGAAGAAATAATTGATAGGCTAAAAAATCTTGGCGGTTCAAAAAGAAAAAGAGGAATTTCTCAATCAAGATCAAGACAAAAACTTTTGGATAAAATGGAAAGGGTAGAAAAGCCTGATAACTTAAATGAATCCATAAATATAAGATTTACTCCAAGAATAATTTCGGGAGTTGATGTATTAAGTGTAGATAAATTAAAAAAATCCTACGATAAGGATATTTTTGAAGATATTTCTTTTAATATCTATAGAAACGATAGGGTGGCAATAATTGGAGAAAATGGTGTAGGCAAAACTACTCTTTTTAAAATTATTTTAAACCAAGAAAGAAAAGACGATGGGGAAATAAAATTAGGCTCTAGCGTAAAAGTTGGATATTTTGACCAAGAACAAAAGTCCTTAAATACAGAAAACACTTTGTTTGAAGAAATAAGAGAAGCTTATCCTGATCTTACAAATTATGAAATTAGATCATATCTTGCAAAAATAATGTTTTACCAAGATGAAGTTGACAAACCAATAAATGAATTGTCTGGAGGACAAAGAGCAAGAATTTCTCTTTTAAAACTTATGCTTTCAGATTGTAATTTTATTTTGATGGATGAGCCAACCAACCATCTTGATATAGATTCAAAAGAAGCCCTTGAAGATGCACTTATTGCTTATGAAGGAACAGTTCTTGTGATAAGTCACGATAGGTATTTTTTAAATAAAATTGCCGTAAAAATTCTTGATATGCACAAGGATTATATAAAAGAGTATTTGGGTAATTACGATTATTATGTAGAAAAATTAAAAGAAGAATCATTGGAAGATGAAAAAAAGCCAATAATGACACAAACCCAAATAAAAAAAGAAGAAAAAAAGAAAAAACTTAAAAGGCTTGAAGTAAAAAAAATAAAAGAAAAAATAGAAAAATTAGAAAAAGAATCCAATACAATTGATGCAAAAATTCATAAACTTACAGAAGAAAGCCTCAAAGAAGGTTTTTATGATGATGAAAAAAAAGTCATAGAAACTTTTGCTAAGATAAAAAACCTTGAAGAAAAGAAGCAAAGATACCAAGATAGGTGGTTAGAATTATCTTTGGAATTAGAAGATGACTAAAAAAGTTTTGTTTCAAAAGCTAAAGCATGGGTAACTTATAAGTAAGGAGGCTTTATGGGAGGATTTAAAAAATTTTTGTGGTCACTTATGACCATAGCTTTGATAATAATTTCCGCCATACTTGGAACTCTTGCTCTCGCAGATGATGGAGTAAGGCATGATTTATTATCATATTTAGAAATACAAAATTACAGATACGTACTTCTCGGAGTTGCTATAGCAATTTTGATTTTTGCAATTATTCTTTTGATAGATATTATAGCAAATCAAAATGATAAGCGTGAATATCTAGTAGAAGATAATACAGGCGATATTTTTATTACAAGAAATTCCTTGGATTCAGCAGTAAATTCTGCAGTAAATAAATTTATGGGAACAGAACTTACCGATTCAAAGGTTAAAATAATAAAAGGCGAAACTGTAGAAGCAAAAATTAAATGTGACGTTTTTGGAGATAGGGACTTTGAGGACTTAGGTAGAAAGATTCAAGCTGAAGTTGAAATGGGACTTAGAATGCTTACAGGACTTGAAAATGCAAATGCTCATGTTCAATTAAATAAAGCTCATAAAAGTCAAGAAAGAGAACTTAGGTAGGTGGTATTATGGAAAAAGAAAAAGCAAAATTAGATTTAGAAAAACAAGTAACCGCCTATGATGTAGAAATGAGAAAACTTGATATAAAAGAGAAAAAAGAAAAAGAATGTAAGGAATTTAAAGAAAAAAATAAACACAAAATTATTTCTTTGATTTTGGGAATTGCAACAATAGGTTCGCTATTTGATTTTGGATTTTTTAGAACTGTTGGTATTTGGATTGTGCTAGGATTTTGTTATTGCTTGGGCGGATGGCTCGACAAAGATCCTAAAGTGATAGGATTTGTAATTAGCTTATTAAAAAAATTTCAATAAAAAAAGATAGGGGAAAATTATGACAGAAAAAACATTTGACAAAGATTACGAAAAAGGAATCGAAGAGGATCAAGAAATCGAAAAAGAAGTTTCAAAATTAACAATTGCTGATAAGGTTGTAGCAAAAATTTCTAGAATAGCAGTAAATAAAGTTGATGGAATTTTGGATATGAAGGCAAGTTTTTTTGATTCAGTTTCATCAGTTTTCCAATCATCAAGTGAACAAGATACATCAGGAGTAGATGTTGAAGTTGGACAAAAAGAAGCAAAAGTAAATATGCAAATAATTTTAGAATACGGAAAATCTGCTCCACAAATTTTTGAAAATATCAAAAAAGTTGTAAAAGAAAATGTAAAGCAAATGACAGGACTTGATGTTGTAACAGTAAATGTTGATGTAGTTGATGTTATGACAAGAGAAGAATACAAATCTAAAAAATCAGATAACGACGATAGAAAATAAAAAAAATAAAGGGGTTGCAAGGTCAACCTCTTTTTTAAAGATTAATTTAAGGAGAAAAATATGAAAGCATTATTAATAGGATATAAATCTTGCTCAACTTGCAAAAAAACTGAGAAATTTTTGGAAGAAAAGAAAATTGATTATAAATTTCAAGATGTGAAAGAAGAAAAGCCAGAAAAAGATCAAATAAAAGATTTGTATGAAAAAAGTGGTCTTGAAATAAAGAAATTTTTCAACACATCTGGACAAATTTATAGGAAGTTGAATTTAAAAGATAAATTAAAAGATATGGCAGAAGATGAAAAATTAGATTTATTAGCATCAGATGGCATGTTATTAAAAAGACCAATTTTAGTTTACGGCGATGATGTTGTAGTTGGTAGATTAAATATTGAGAAATATTTTGATAAATAAGGCAGGAAATCCTGCCTTATTTATATACATTTTTGTTTTCATAAATTACAAGAATCATTCCATCATCAAATTCTATTTTAAATTCTTTTCCTATTGGCTCATTTGATACGCCTAGGTGCATGTCGTTTTTTAAGGTGAAATTTTTTAGTTCGTATTTTAAATTTATTAAATTTAAATTTTCTATTTTTTCTGTTAGGGCAAAAAGAGAAATATAGGTGTTTTCTATTTGTTTTTTTTCTTCAAAATTTTTATCTATTACAAATAATTTTTGGTTTTTATTTTTTAATTCTATATCAATTCCTTTTTTCTTAAATTCTTCCATTATTTTTATATTTGCAATAGTGTGGGAAATTCTTCCACCAAGTCCTCCATAGACAATTATTTTTTTGTAGCCTTTTTTTATTGCAAAATTTATTGCAGCGTACAAATCGGTTTCGTCTTTTTCGGGTTTTAGTGTAATTTTATTTTCAAAATCTGGTTGTTGTGCTGAATCGAAATCTCCGATTATTGTATCTATTTTTATTCCGATTTTTTCTATATATGTATAGCCTTTATCTGCTCCTATTACATAGTCATCTTTTTCTATTTTATCAAAAAATCCGTCGAAATCTCCGCCGGCAAATATATAACATTTTTTCATAATCCACCTCAAGCTTATTATATCATTATTATAAAATGGAAGATGAAAAATTTCTATGGTAAAATATAGGTAAATAATTAATAGGGAGAAGGGAAACTTTAATGAAAAAATTAGATGAAAAGAATTCACAATTACTAAAAGTTATTCTTATATCTATTTTGGTATTTTTTGCATTTTGGTATATTGAAAATGTAAAGAATGGCTTGACGGTATTTATTGCTGTAATACAACCTTTTTTGATTGGATTTATGCTGGCTTTTATTATTAATTTGCCTATGAATTTCTTTGAAAGAAAAGTGTATTCTAAAATTTTTAAAACAGAAAAGACAAAAAAGTTAGTTCCAGTTTTTTCACTTATATCTTCTTGGATTTTATTTATTTTGGGTATTGTAATATTTTTGAATGTATTAATTCCAAGAATATCTAAGGCGGTAACTGCTCTTATTGAAAGATTTCCGTTATTTTTAGATGATTTGATAGATTTATTAAATAAAAATAAATTAACAAAAAATTTTGCCGATGATGCTCAAAAATATATAAATAGTGTTGATTGGAACAATGTCTTAGTTCAAGTTAAGGATTATTTTGTTGGAGAGGCGGGAAATATTTTTGATAAAACAACTTCAATTATAAATTCTGTATCATCAACTATTATAACCATAGCTGCTGCTACAATATTTTCGGTATTTGTATTGATTAATAAAAAAGATTTGAAAATTTTAGCTAATAGAATTATTTATTCCTTATTTAAAAGGAGTACTGCTGATGAAATTAACAAGGTGGCAAGTCTTTCTTATTCTTCATTTGCATCTTATATTAATTCCAAAGCTCTTTCTAGTTTGATACTTGGAATTTTGGTTTTTGTTGGTATGCTAATTTTAAAAATTCCTTTTGCAGCTATGGCTGCGATATTGGTTGCAATAGCAGATTTTATTCCTTATGTTGGACCACTAATTGCAACTGTAATTATGATGATTTTAATTTTTATAGAATCACCATTTAAGTCTTTGGTATTTTTAATATTTTTATTAATAGCCCAACAAGTTCAAGGCTCAATAATTTATCCGGCTTTGGCTGGAAAAACAATAGGTCTTCCATCAATTTGGGTAATTGTATCTATAGCTATTGGTGGAAGCTTGTTTGGAATTGTTGGTATGCTTGTATCAATTCCAATTGCATCAATTTTATACACTTTGATGAATGAAAAAATGGATAAGACTTTGGCAAAAAAAGAAATTTCAGATAATGAAATCAAAGAATTATCAGAAAAAGTTCACTACAAAAAGGAAGAAAAATAGATGAAATTAAAAAGATCTAAAAAAGGCGAATTTGTTCCAGTAATTAAAAACAATAAAATTTACTACGGTGGCTACCAAAATGACTTAAAAGAAGTAGGAGTGAGTAAATTTTATAGGGATAGGTCTTGTGTAGTTACGGCATTTACAAACACTTACCTATATCTTTACAGGAAAGATGAAAAATTTAGCCTAGATCAATTTAATGATTACCAATATTGGTTTTTTCAAATTATAAAACCAAGAGTTTATGGAGTGCCAACGGCGAGGCTTTTGGATTTCAAATTAAATAAATTTAGAAAATCCTACCATTTGAAATTAAAATCACACATTTTAGAAGATAATCCAATAAAAAGAAAATCAATGGAAGAGATTGCAAATTTTATTTTCCAAGCCATAGAAAAAGATCTGCCAGTTATATTTTTTAATTGGGTCAGTAGGTCGATTATGGTGATGAAACATCATGGAGTTACAATTACAGAAATAGAAAAATGCGAAGATGATTATAAACTTACAATCTCATCATGGGGAGAAGTTTATAAGATTTCATTAAAAGAATTTTTGGAACAAAATAGGACATATACTGGTTTTATTTATTTTGAAAAAGATAATATATAAAAAATTTAAAATATAGGAGAGAAAAAATGAACAAAAACAAATTTATGGAAAGTTATATCGAAAATTTACAGAGAATTACGCTGAAAAATTTTGCAGAAACTTCAGACAAGGACAGATATTTTGCTCTTTGCGATACAATAATGGAGCTTATCAATCAAGAATGGAGAAATTGCAAAAATAGGACAAGAAGATCAAGAAAAGCCTATTATTTTTCTGCGGAATTTTTGGTAGGAAGATCTCTTGGAAATAATTTAATTAATCTTGGAATTTATGATGAAGTAAAAGAAATTTTAAGTGAGATTGACATTGATTTTGAATCAATAGAAAATTTTGAAGATGATGCTGCTCTTGGAAATGGTGGACTTGGTAGACTTGCAGCTTGTTTTATGGATTCAGCGGCAACCCAAAAACTTGATATGTATGGATACGGAGTAAGATACAGAGAAGGACTTTTCAAACAAAAAATAGAAAACGGATTTCAAGTTGAAGGTGGCGATCATTGGATAAAAGATGGCGATGGCTGGTCAATAAGAGTTGAATCTGATTCGAAAATTGTAAAGTTTAGAGACCAAACTGTAAAAGCAGTTCCTTACGATATGCCAATGCTAGGTTTTGAAAATGAACAAGTAAATACATTAAGACTTTGGCAAGCAGAACCATTTGAAGAATTTGATTTTTCATATTTTAATAATTTTCAATATGATAAGGCAGTTGAAGAAAAAAATAGGGCTGAAGATATAACCAGAGTTTTATATCCAAATGATATGCAAAGAGAAGGAAGAGTTTTAAGATTAAAACAACAATATTTCTTCTGCTCAGCATCAATTCAAGATATGGTTTCAAAATACAAAAGATATTTTGATCACGATTTACAATTTGAAGATTTTTCAAAATATCACATAATTCAATTAAATGACACCCATCCAATTATTGCTATACCAGAGCTTATAAGAGTTTTAGTTGATGAAAATGGAATTGAATTTGAAAGAGCAGTAGAGATAACTAAAAATACATTTGCCTTTACAAACCACACAGTTTTGCAAGAGGCCCTAGAATCTTGGCCAAAAGATATAATGCTTGAAGTATGTCCAAGATGTTTTGATATAATTAAAAAATTAAATGAAAATTTAGTAAAAGAATTTAAAGAAAAAGGACTTTCAGAACAAGCGATTGATCCTTATAGAATTATAAGATTTGACCAAGTGAGAATGGCAAATCTTGCAATAGTAATGAGTAAGTCTGTAAATGGAGTTGCAAAACTTCACACACAAATTTTAAAAGATGATACCTTTAAAAATTGGTATAAATTAATGCCAGAAAAATTCAATAATAAAACAAATGGAATAACACCAAGAAGATGGCTAGTATATTCAAATATAAAATTATCAAATTTCATCACAGAAAAATTAGGAAGCGATGATTGGAAATACGATCTTACAAAATTAAAAGGCCTAGAAAAATACCTAGACGATGAAAAAACTCTAGAAGAAATTAATCAAATTAAATTTGAAAATAAAAAAGAGTTGGCAAAATATATTATGGAAAATGAAGGAATAAGTATAAATCCAAATTCAATTTTTGATATACAAGTAAAAAGAATTCATGAATACAAAAGACAACATTTAAACCTTCTTCACATTATAAATTTATATCACAAATTAAAGAAAAATCCTGATATGGATTTCTATCCAACAACATTTATTCTTGGAGGAAAAGCAGCACCAGGATATTTTAGAGCAAAAGCAATAATAAAACTTGCAAATGAAATTGCAAGAGTTATAAATAACGATGAAGAAGTAAATGACAAAATAAAAGTAGTATTTGTAAATAATTATAGGGTAAGCTACGGCGAAAAACTTTTCCCAGCAGCAGATATTTCAGAGCAAATTTCAACAGCAGGAAAAGAAGCTTCAGGAACAGGCAATATGAAATTTATGCTAAATGGAGCCTTGACACTTGGAACTTATGATGGAGCAAATATAGAGATTTTTGAAAATGCAGGAGTTGAAAATAATTATTTATTTGGTGAAAAAGTTGAAGAATTAAATGAAATTTATGATTCCTATAATCCAAAAGAATTTTATTACAAAAATGAAGACATCAAAGATGCAGTAGATACACTTTTATCAGGAGAGCTAAATGATAATGACTCATATATGTTCCTAGATATTTACAATTGTCTAATAAATCCACAAGGTGGAGAAAAAGCTGACACATATTTTGTCTTAAAAGATTTTGAAGATTACAAAAAAACACACGAAAAAATAAATAAAGAATATTCCGATAGATTAACATGGGCAAGAAAGAGCCTAAAAAATATTTCAAACGCAGGATATTTTTCATCAGACAGAACAATTCTTGAATATGCAAAAGATATTTGGAAATTATAAAAAATAGAAAGAGAGAAAAATGAGCAAAGATTTAGTAATAGGATTACTAATTCCATTTATAGGCACAAGCCTTGGATCGGCTATGGTCTATTTAATGAAAAACGAATTATCAAGTAAAATTCAAAAATCCCTATCAGGATTTGCAGCAGGCGTAATGGTTGCGGCAAGTATTTGGTCGCTTTTAATACCAGCGATGGATATGGTAGATCAAAAGCTAGGAAAAATGGCGTGGATTCCTGCTGTGGTAGGATTTGCCGTTGGAATTATATTTTTATTGTTTTTAGATAATGTAGTTCCCCATCAACACGTTGATAGCGATGTGGCAGAAGGACCAAAAAATGATTCCTTAAGAAAAACTACTATGATGGTACTTGCAGTTGTAATTCACAATATACCAGAAGGAATGGCAGTAGGAGTTACATTTGCAGGAGTTTTGTCAGGAAATACAGATTTAACAATGGCAGGAGCAATGGTGCTTTCACTTGGAATAGCAATTCAAAATTTTCCAGAAGGTGCAATAATTTCTATGCCATTAAAAAGTCAAGGAATAGGAAAAAATAAATCATTTATAATGGGAGTTTTGTCAGGAGCAGTAGAGCCAGTGGCAGCAGTTCTTACAATATTATTATCTCAAATAATGATTCCGATTTTGCCATACCTATTAAGCTTTGCAGCCGGAGCAATGTTTTATGTAGTAGTAGAAGAATTAATACCAGAAGCAACAGGCGAAGGCGAAGACCATTCCAACTTAGGAGTAATTTGGTTTTCAGTAGGATTTTCAGTAATGATGATTCTGGATGTGATGTTGGGCTAGAAATTGTACCACTGGTACAATTTCTACCAACATCCCGCGGAGTAAAATCGAAGAACTAAACTTTAGTTTTAAAAAAATAAAAAACCAAATTAATTCAAACGCAACCAAAGAGCGTATGTTAGGCTAAAAAATGTGCCACAGGCACATTTTTTACAAGCATCCCGCGTAGTAAATACGGTAAAATTCTAATTTTAAATTATTAAAAGATTGAATTAAGTATAACGCAACCAAAGAGCGTGCTTGGTTAAAAAATTGTGCGGTGGTACAATTTCTACTAATGCCCCGCGAAATAGGTACAAAGAAATAAAAAAACAATTTAAATTAAAAAATAAAATCAAAAAAATACCAAGTTAAAAACTTGGTATTTTTTTGTAAAAAATTTCTACGAAAAATTTTAAATATAAAAATTTCAAAAAATTTAAATTTTATTTCATTTAAGCCTTTCCTTTCTACAAAATTTTATAATAAAGTATATAATATAAATAGACTTAGGAGGTAGACATGTCTTACATAGATAATTTTGTAGCGTATTTATCGCTAATTAGGATTACAGATATAATTGATATAACGCTTATTGCTTTTATTGCATATAAATTGTTAAAGCTTCTCAAAAATACTAGAGCTGAACAAGTTATGAAGGGATTTATTTTTGTTTTAATTTTTGCATCAATTGCTGATATTTTTAAATTAAATACTGTTTCATGGCTTATGAATCAATTTTTTACTGTTTCTTTGGTATTTATAATTGTAGTTTTTCAACCAGAATTAAGGTCTGCTTTGGAAAGAATTGGTAGGGGACGAAGCTTTTTTGTTAGTGATTCTTACAATAAGAATGAAAGATCTATTGATGAAATTGTTTCTGCTATGAGCTCCTTGTCTAGGCAAAAAATTGGTGCTTTGGTGGTTATTGAAAGAGAAGTTGGACTTAACGATATTATTGAAAGTGGAACTAATCTTTCTGCTGAAATTTCCAGCGAACTTTTGATAAATATTTTTATTCCCAACACACCTCTTCATGATGGGGCGGTTATAATTCGTGATGATTTGATTGAAGCGGCAGCTTGTTATTTGCCATTAACTACAAATAATACTTTGTCAAAAGAACTTGGCACTCGTCACAGAGCAGCTATTGGAATTAGCGAAAAAAGTGATTGCCTTGTCGTTGTTGTTAGCGAGGAAACTGGAACAATTTCTATAGTAAGCAATGGTGTTATAAATAGATATTTTGATGACGAGTCTTTAAAAGATAGGCTTATGAAAGAGCTAAGAGATGATGAGAATAAATTGAATTTTAAAAGGAGGATTGAAAATGAATAATAAAAATGACAGAAAATTGATTGTTTTATCAATTCTTGTTGCTGTCATTATGTGGGCTTTTGTAATGACTTCAACAAATCCTTCTTTATCAAAAACTATAAGAAATGTTCCTTTAACAATCAAAAATCAAGAAGTAATGCAAAAAGATGGCTACGCCCTGGTTGGTAAAGATGAGGTGGCAAGTGTAAATGTAAAAGTTGAAGGTTCAAGATCAGATCTTGCATCATTGTCAGCAGAAGATTTGGTTGCAAGCATAGATTTGGGCGTTCCAACAGAAGGAATAAAAACTTTAAATGTAAATGTTGATGTTCCGTCAGGAATTAGGATTGAAAGTGTAAGTCCGTCAAACATTAATTTAAAAATGGAAAAAATTGTAAAAAAGGATTTGACTGTAGATATAAAAATTTCTGATAGGCTAAAAGAATCAAAAATTATTAATGTAAGCGAGCAATCTACCAAAAAAATCACTGTATCTGGCCTTAGAAATTATGTTGATAAGGTTGATAAAATTGTACTAAATATAAATGAAGAAGAATATCTTGATGGGAAAATTCATGATATTGGAGTAAAAGCTGTAGATAAAGATGGAAAAGCTGTAGAAAATGTAGACTTGTCACAAAATGATGTGTCAATTTCTTTTGATGTTCTCCAAAGTAAGGAAGTAGGCGTAGAATTAAATTACGACAATCTTCCAAAAAATATGCAAATTGAAGAAAGTAAAATTTCTCCAAACAAGGTTATAGTAAAGGGAGAAAAAAGTATAGTTGATAAAATAAGTGCAATAAAAACTAGAGAAATCGACCTATCAAATTTAAAAAACGACGAATTTGAGCAAAGAGTAGAACTTGAAATCCCACAAGCTGTAGAGCTAAATGAGGGAGATTATTTTGTAAATGTCTATGTGAAATTAGGAAAGAAAAATTAATGTCCTATAAATATTTAGTAAAAAGACTTGAAGATTCTGGTTTTGAAACTTATCTTGTAGGCGGAGCGCTAAGGGATAAGCTTTTGGGAGAGAAACTCCACGATATCGATTTAACAACAAGAGCTAGACCAGAACAAATAATGAAAATTTTTTCTGATATGAAATTAATAGATATAGGGAAAAAATTTGGAACAATAAAGGTTATTTATAAATCTGAAGAATTTGAAATTACAAGTTTTAGGGCTGAATCCTTATACAAAGACAAAAGGCATCCTGATAAAATTTCCTTTTCAAATACAATTGAAGAAGATTTAAAAAGAAGAGATTTTACCATAAATGCCATGGCAGAAAGAAATGGCAAGATAATAGATTTATTTGATGGGAAAAAAGATTTAAAGGATAAGATAATAAGAGCTGTTGGCAATCCATACAAAAGAATTGAAGAAGATTATCTAAGAGCTTTAAGGGCAGTAAGATTTGCTACAGTTTTGGATTTTGAAATTGAAGAAAATTTAAAAAAAGCAATAAAAAATAAGAAAAATAATATAGAAGAAATATCAAAAGAAAGAATTAGAGATGAAATTGACAAAATTTTATTATCCAAAAATCCATCAAAAGGGATTAGATTATTAGAAAAGCTTGGTCTTTTGGGATATATATTTCCAGAAGTTAAAAAAATGATAGGCTTTAATCAACATTCCTCCCACCATAAATTTGATTTATTTGAACATTCTATGAAAGTATTGGATATGACTCCAGCAAATTTAAAAACAAGAATGGCAGGTCTTTTTCACGATACAGGAAAAATTGATACATTTTTTCTAGATGAAAATGGAGAGGGTAGATTTTTTGGACACCAAGAAATATCAAAAGAAATAATTAAAAATAGACTAAAAGATTTAAAATATTCCAAAAAATTTATTGAAAACACCTCGCTATTGGTAGAAAGACACATGGATAATACCAATACTTACACAAAAAAATCTGTAAGAAAGCTTTTGAGAAAAGTCGGAGATGAAAATATTTACGATTTGTTTGATTTGCAAAAAGCAGATGTTCTTTCGACAGTTCACGATAATACAGAAAATATTTCAAATGCAAAAATACTTTTAGATGAGATTTTAAATTCAAATACTCCAAGACAAAAAGACCAAATTGATTTTTCAGGAAATGATTTAATAGAAATTGGATTTAAAGAGGGAAAAGAGCTTGGAGAGATTTTAAATGAAGTTTATAATTTGGTAATGGATGAAAAATTAGAAAATAAAAAAAGTGAAATTGTTAAATATATAAAAAATAAATACAATAATCTTGATAGAAATTATTAGAAGTAGTATATTAAACTAATGAGTATGTAGTGTTTTAGGAGGCAAAACGATGACAGAATTAAAATCACATGAAAATAATATAGCAAAATTTGACTTAGTAGTAGCTGCTGAAGATTTTGAAAAAGCAGTTAATAATGTTTATAAAAAAAATAAGTCTAGATATAGGGTAGATGGATTTAGAAAAGGAAAAGTTCCAAAAAGAATTATTGAAAAAATGTATGGAGTAGAAGTATTCTACGATGAAGCAATTCAAGAAGTTTTCCCAGAACCTTATAACAAGGCAATTGAAGAATTAAATCTTGAAGTAATAGATCAACCATCAGTTGATTTTGACGATATAGAAAAAGGAAAAGACGTTGTATTTAAGGTTGAAGTTGAAACAAAACCACATCCAACACTTGGAGATTATTCTGAACTTGAAGTTACAGAAATTCCAACAGAAGTTACAGATGAAGATGTAGAACACGAACTTAAACACCAACAAGAAGAAAATGCAAGAATTATTCCAATAGAAGACGGCGAAGCTCAAGATGGAGATACAGTAAATATAGATTTTGATGGCTTTCTTGATGGAGAAAGATTTGAAGGTGGAAAAGCTGAAAATCATGATTTAGTTCTTGGATCAAAATCATTTGTTGGCGATTTTGAAAAACAAGTTGAAGGTCACAAAGTTGGAGATAAATTTGACGTTAATGTAACTTTCCCTGAAGATTATCAAGCAAAAGAATTCCAAGGAAAAGACGCAAGATTTGAAGTAGAAATCAATTCAATTTCAAGAAAAGAACTTCCAGAAATTGACGATGAATTTGCAAAAGATATTTCTGAATTTGAAACCTTAGAAGAATTAAAAGAAGATACAAAGAAAAATCTTAAAGAAGATAAAGAAAAATTTGTAAAAAATCAAATTCAAAATGAAGCAATCAAAGCTTTGGTAGAAAAATCTGAAGTAAGCGCTCCAGATCCATTAGTAAACCAAGAAATTGATCTTGAAATGCAAAATCTTGACCAAAGATTACGTCAAATGGGAATTTCTTTACAACAATATATTGAAATGACAAAAATGGACATGTCTGCTATTAGAGATCAATATAGAGCTATTGCAGAAGATAAAGTAAAAGCAAATCTTGTAATGGACGAAGTTGCTTTGAAAGAAAATATTGAAGTAAGTGATGAAGAAATAGAAAATGAAATAAAAGATGCCGCTAAACAATATGGAGTAGACGATTACGAAAAATTCAAAGAAATCTTCGAAAAGAATGTTTCTAGAGATACAGTTATAGAAAATGTTAAGAGAAGAAAAGCTGTAGAACTTCTAGAAAAAAATGTAAAATTAGTTCCAGCTAAAAAAGAAGAAGAAAATAAAGAAGACGAAAAAGAAGATTAGTAATCATAAACTCCAAAAAGATAAGGAGATTTTATGAACGCAAAAAACTTTTTAGTTCCTACAGTTATAGAGCAAACAAATAGGGGCGAGCGTGCTTATGATATTTACTCAAGATTATTAAAAGATAGGATTATTTTTCTAACAGGTCCTGTTGAAGATGGGGTAAGTGATATAATTATTGCTCAACTCTTATTTTTGGAAAGCCAAGATCCAAACAAGGATATTCAATTTTATATAAATTCACCAGGTGGAGTAGTTACAGCAGGACTTGCAATCTATGACACAATGAATTATATAAAACCAGATGTATCTACAATTTGTATAGGTCAAGCTGCATCAATGGGAGCAGTTTTACTTTCATCTGGAGCAAAGGGAAAGAGATTTTCTCTTCCAAATTCAAACATCCTAATCCATCAACCATCAGGTGGAGCTCAAGGTCAAGCAAGCGATATTCAAATCCAAGCTGAGCAAATTTTAAAAATGAAAAAAAGATTAAATAAAATTTTGGCAGATAATACTGGTCAAAGTATTGAAAAAATTCAAAAAGATACAGACAGAGATTTTGCTATGGATGCTTATGAAGCAAAAGAATATGGCTTAATAGACAAGGTAATAGAATAAGTATGGGTAAAATGGAATTTGAAGAAAACAGATGTTCCTTTTGTGGGAAAAGCGCTGATGAAGTTGATAGATTAATTGCAGGACCAGATGCCTTTATTTGTAATGAATGCATTGAGCTTTGCTCATCAATTATTCAAAGAGAAGAATTGGTTGAACACAGCCACATGGACATTGATCTTGCTACACCAAGTGAGATAAAAGATTATTTAGATCAATATGTAATCCAACAAGAAATGGCAAAAAAAACTTTATCAGTTTCAGTTTATAATCACTACAAAAGAATAAATTCAAATTATGATAGTAAAGATGATGTTGAGCTACAAAAATCAAATATTTTGATGTTAGGACCAACTGGTTCTGGAAAAACTCTTCTTGCTCAAACTCTTGCCAAAAAATTAAATGTTCCATTTGCAATTGCAGATGCAACAAGTTTGACTGAAGCAGGATATGTTGGAGAAGATGTAGAAAATATAATTTTGAAATTAGTTCAAGCTGCTGATTATGATATTGAACTTGCCCAAACAGGAATAATCTACATTGATGAAATAGATAAAATTACTAGAAAAAGTGAAAATCCTTCAATAACTCGTGATGTTAGTGGAGAAGGAGTTCAACAAGCGCTTTTAAAATTAATTGAAGGAACTGTTGCAAATGTTCCTCCTCAAGGCGGAAGAAAACATCCAAGCCAAGAATATATCCAAGTTGATACGACAAATATATTATTTATTGTTGGTGGAGCCTTTGATGGAATTAAAGATATAATAAAACAAAGAACCAACAAAAAATCAATTGGTTTTGGTTCAGAAGATAGTGAAAATAAAGAAGTTTCTTTGGCAGATGTAACTACAGAAGATCTTTTGAAATATGGATTGATTCCAGAATTTATAGGAAGAGTTCCTATAGTTGTTTCACTTGAAGATTTGGATGTAAATAGTCTTGTAAAAATTTTACAAGAGCCAAAAAATTCTCTATTAAAACAATATCAAAAATTATTTGAGCTTGATGGAGTAAAATTAACTTTTGAAGATGAAGCAGTCAAAGAAATTGCCGAAAAAGCCTTCAAGCAAGAAACAGGTGCTAGAGGACTTAGAACAATTTTGGAAGATTTGCTTTTGGATGTAATGTTTGAAATTCCTTCAAAAGAAAATATAAAAGAAGTTATTGTATCAAAAGGTGCTATAAAAGATAAGAAAAAATTAATATACAAATAAAAAAGGGAGACATTGGGCTCCCTTTTTACTACAAGGAGATAAAATGAGCTTTATCTATAAAATAGATACAAAAGAATATCCGATGGTTCCTGTTAGGGGCTTGTGGGCTTTTCCTGATACAGTAGTCCACTTTGATTGCCAAAGAGCGGTTTCAAAAAAAGCTGTAGAAGATGCTTTATTAAATGAATCTGAAATTTTTTTGGTAAATCAAAAAGATATTTTAGAAGATAATCCAAAAAAAGAAGATATTTATGATTATGGAACAATTGCAAGCATAAAACAAACTTTTAATTTGCAAAATGGAGAGCTTAGGGTTTTGATTGAAGCAAAATCTGTTGGCGAAGTTTTGAATGTAAAAATTGAAGATGGATTTTTTAAGGCAGAGGTTAAAGAATATATTTTCGATGAAGAAAATTTTGAAAGTAATGAAAACATTGAAGCTTTGAAAAAAATGTTGGTTGAAGATTTTAGATCTTATGTTTCAATTGATAATTCTATCCCGCCAGAAATTGCTTTTTCTTTGGTAGAAATTGAAAATATTGATAAACTTGCAAATTTGATAACATATTATCTTCCTCTAAGTCCAAAAGAAAATTATTCTCTTTTAAAAGAGCTTGATATTGAAGAAAAACTTATTAATCTTCATAGGCTAATTCAAAAAGAAATTGAGCTAAAAGATTTGTCAAAAAAAATAGATTCTAAGGTTCAAGAAAATATTAATAAGGGACAAAAAGAATATTATCTTAGGGAAAAACTTGATGTTGTTAAAAATGAATTAAATGATTTAACAGGAAAAGATTTAAATGAGGCAGACGCCTTTAGGAAAAAAATTAAAAAATTAAAAATTGATAAGGAAGATAAGGAAACTTTATTAAAAAGTATTGATAGACTTGAAATGATTCCTGAAATGAGCCCTGATTATGGAGTTATAACTTCTTATCTTGATTTTGTAATCTCTCTTCCTTGGTCAAAAAAATCAAAAGATAATTTGGATATAATTCATGCAAAAAAAGTTTTGGATGAAGACCATTATGGACTTATGGAAGTCAAGGAAAGAATTCTTGAATCAATTGCTGTTAGAAAGAAAAAAGGAAATAATCAAGCTGCAATAATTTGTCTTGCTGGCCCTCCAGGAGTTGGTAAAACTTCAATTGCAAAATCAATCGCAAGAGCTTTAAATCGCAAATTTATTTCTATGCGTCTTGGTGGAGTAACTGATGAATCAGAAATTAGAGGTCACAGAAGAACTTACGTTGGAGCTATGGCTGGAAGAATTTTATCAAATTTATCAAGAATAAAAGTAAAAAATCCTGTATTTTTGCTAGATGAAATTGATAAATTAGGATCAGATTTTAGGGGAGATCCATCATCTGCTCTTCTTGAAGTTTTAGATCCAGAACAAAACGATAAATTTATTGACCGTTATCTTGATATAGGTTTCGATTTATCAGAAATATTTTTCATAACAACAGCAAATGACATTTCAAATATTCCTCCGGCCCTTTTTGATAGGCTTGAAATTATAGAAATTTCTGGCTACACCCAAAGGGAAAAGGAAGAAATTGCCAAAAGATATTTGATTAAAAAAGAAATGGAAAACAACGGACTTTGTAAAGATGATTTGAATATTTCAGATCCAGTTATAGAAAAAATCATAAAATCCTACACAAGAGAAGCGGGCGTTAGATCACTTGAAAGAAATATTGCCAAAATTTGTAGGCGTGCTGTAAAAGAGATTCTTGAAGGCAAAGACAAGGTCAATGTTTCTATGAGAAATTATGAAAAATATCTTGGCAAGGAAAGATTTTTTGAAGACCAAAGACTCAAAGAAGATAAGGTTGGAATTGCAAATGGACTTGCTTGGACTCAAGTTGGTGGAACAATTTTAACAATTGAAGTAAATGCAATGGATGGTAAAGGGGCAAATTTATTTACAGGAAGTTTGGGAGATGTTATGAAAGAATCTGCTCAAGCTGCAATTTCATATTTGAGAAAAAATTCAAAAGATTTGGGAATTGATAAAGATTTTTATAAAAATAAAGACATTCATGTTCACGTTCCAGAAGGGGCAACTCCAAAAGATGGACCATCAGCAGGAATTACCATGACAACTGCAATCGCATCAGCTCTTACAGGAAAAAAAGTAAGATCGGATCTTGCAATGACTGGAGAAGTTACAATTACTGGAGAAGTTTTGCCAATTGGAGGACTTAAAGAAAAAGCCCTCGCAGCTTATGCTTATGATATAAAAAATGTAATTATTCCAAAAGAAAATGAAAAAGATATTGAAGATATTGACAAGGAAGTTAGAGAAAAAATAAACTTTATAAAAGTATCTCAAGTTGGAGAAGTTTTAAAGGAAGCTTTAATATGAAAATAAAATCAGTAAATTTAGATCAAGTTGCAGGATTTACTTCTCAATTTCCAAATGATAGTTTTGAAGAAATTGCCTTTGCAGGAAGATCTAATGTAGGAAAATCTTCTTTTATAAATTCATTTTTGGATAAAAAAAATCTTGCCAAAACTTCATCAAAACCGGGCAAGACTAAAACCATAAATTTTTATAAAATAAATGATAAATTTAGGCTAGTAGACCTCCCAGGATACGGCTATGCCAAAGTTTCAAAAACAGAAAAAGAAAAATGGAATAATTTAATCCACAAATATTTATATGAAAGAGAAAATTTAAAAGAAGTTTTTCTTTTGGTAGATATAAGACATGCTCCAACAAAACAAGATAAAGAAATGTATGATTGGATAATAGATTCTGGGTTTACAGGATTTGTTATTGCAACAAAATACGATAAAATTCCTAAAACACATTTAAAAAAACACATAAAAGAAATAATGAAAACTTTAAATATTGATGATGAGGGTTTGATTTTTGCCTATTCATCAATAACTTCTCACAATAAAAATGTTTTATTAGAACAAGTTGAAGTAATAGTAAATTCATAAATTTAAATTTTAAAATCTCACGTAAGTGGGATTTTTTATTTTTTTAAATTTAAAATAAAAAAGATGGCAAAAGCCATCTTAGATTAATCTATAAATTCTATTTCTTTTCCGTCCATGTGAGAAATTCTTGCAAGAGAGTAAACATCTATGCCCATATCATCAAGAAGTTTTCTTCCGTCTTGGTAGGATTTTTCTATAACTATTCCAACGCCAGCCACATTTGCACCTGCTTGTTTACAAATTGCAACCATAGCTTTTGCAGCTTGACCATTTGCCAAAAAATCATCTATCAACAAAACATTATCATTTTCGTGTAAGTAATCCTTGCTTACAATAAGTCTTTTCATTTCTTCTTTTGTATAAGAATAGCAAGTTGAAGAAAATGTATTGTCATCGGTTGTAAGAGATTTTTGTTTTCTTGCAAAAACTACATCGCAATCAAGTACAAGACCTGTGATAACCGCTGGGGCGATTCCTGATGATTCAACTGTCAAAATTTTATTTATATTTTTGTCTTTAAAATGTTCAGCAAATTCTTCTCCCATTTCTTTTATCAATTTTGGTTTTATTTGATGGTTTAGAAAAGAATCGACTTTTAAAATATCTTTGCCAAGAACCTTGCCGTGGCTTAATATTACTTCTTCTAATTTTTTCATTATAAACATTTACCTCCGTACTCTTTTTATTATTATAAAGCAAAGTTTAACTAAAAGTCAAAATTCACTTTTATAAAGCAATCTATAGGGTAATATATATTATATGAATAGAAATGAAATAATCAATGACTTAATAGAATTTATTGACCAAAGTCCAATAAATTATTTTGCTGTCAAAAATTCTATTGATCGTTTAGAAAAAAATGGTTTTAAAAAACTAAAAGAAAATGAAAAATGGAAACTAGAAAAAGGCGGAAAATATTTTGTAAGTCGTGACGATACAGCTTTAATTGCTTTTAGTGTGGGAGATGATCCAAGAAAGGGGTTTGATATAATTGGATCTCACACAGATTCTCCGACTTTCAAAATAAAATCAAATCCAGAAATGACTTCAAACGGATTTTTAAAATTTAATGTTGAAGGATATGGTGGAATGATCGTATCTTCTTGGTTTGATAGAGATTTGTCTTTGGCAGGAAAAGTTGTTTATGAAGAAAATGAAGAGTTTAAATCAAAACTTGTAAAAATTGAAAAAAATCTTTTGACAATTGCAAACTGCGCAATTCATATTAATAGGGATTTAAATTCAGGTTATAAATACAATATGCAAGATGAGCTTTCTCCAATTATAAAAACTATCGAAGATGATTTTAAAAAAGAAGGATTTTTGCAAAAATTACTGGCAAAAGAAATTGGAGTAGATGAAAAGAAAATAATAGATTTTGATTTGGCACTTTTTGATAGGCAAAAAGGATCTCTTATGGGAAGTGATGATGAATTTATTCACATTGGAAGACTTGATAATCTTGCAAGTGTTCACCAATCATTAACAGCTTTGATTAACAGTAAAAATGAAAAATTTAATATGTGCGTATTAAATGACAATGAAGAAATTGGATCGGGCACAAGGACAGGAGCATCTTCTCCATTTTTGGATGAAATTATGGAAAGAATTTTAATGAATTTAGGTTATGATAGGGAAGATTATTTTATAGCTCTTTCAAATTCATATTTAATTTCAGCAGACCTTTCCCACTCAATTCATCCAAATTATAGTAATTTATTTGATTCTACAAATAATACAAGGATAAATATGGGTATAGGTATAAAAGTAGCTTCTAATGGTGCCTACACAACAAATGTAGAAACTAGGGCGAGATTTTTAAAACACGCAAAAAATGTTGGAGCAAAAGTTCAAACTTTTCACAACAGATCTGACAAGGTCGGGGGCTCTACAATTGGTCCAATTGTTTCTGCGAAATCCGGAATAAAATCAATTGATGTCGGCACACCAATTCTTGCTATGCACTCAATAAGAGAGCTTGGTGGAGTAGATGATCACATAGAAGCTATAAAAATATTTGAAGATTTTTACAATAAAAAATATTAGGAGGATATTATGGCAGTTATAGAATTAACAGTAGTACCAATAGGAACAAAAGAAACTTCAGTTTCAAAATATGTAGCAGGATGCGAAAAAGTTTTGAAAGAATACGAAGATTTGGAAGTAAGATTAAATCCAATGGGAACAGTAATTCACGGAGATATAGACAGGGCTTTTGAAGCAATCAGAGCCTGCCAAGAATCAGTTTTTAAAAATGGAGCTGATAGAGTTTACTCAGTAATAAAAATAGATGACAGACGTGACAAAAAAGCAAGTCTTGACCAAAAAATAAAATCAGTTGAAGATAAGATGTAAAATATTTTATCTTAATTTAAAAATTCCCCAAAATTAATGGGGAATTTTTGTTTGCTTATTTACGAAAATAATGGAAGTAAATATCTTAGTAAAAATACTATGGCAAGCACGTAAACTAATGGTGAAACTTCTTTGCCTTTTCCTGTTAATAATTTTACGCTTGCGTATGAAATCATTCCAAAGGCGATTCCTTCTGCTATTGAGTAAGCAAATGGCATCATTATTATTGTCATAAAGGCTGGGAATGATTCTGTGAAATCTCCAAAATTTATATCAACAATTGAATCTATCATAAATAATCCTACCATTACAAGAGCGGCTGCTGTTGCTTGAGCTGGAATTATTGTGATTAATGGATAGAAAAATATTGATAGGAAAAAACAAAATCCTGTTGACAAGGCAGTTAGTCCTGTTCTTCCACCTTCTGCAACTCCTGTTGCACTTTCTACAAATGTTGTTACAGTTGATGTTCCCAAAAGTGCTCCAAGAGTTGTACCAATACTATCTGCAAAAAGTGCACGTCCAGCATTAGGCAACTGTCCATTTTCATCTAACATTTTTGCTTTTGTTGCAACTCCTGTAAGTGTTCCTATTGTATCAAATAAATCTACAAATAAAAATGCGAATACAACAGAAAACATTTCAAGTGAAAACATTGATGAAAAATCTAATTTGAAAGCAATTGGGCTAAGTGATGGTGGCAATTGAATAATTCCGCCTTCAGGAAGTTTGCTTACTCCTGTAAATAGGGCAATAATTGTAGAAATTACGATTCCTATTAATAAGGCTCCTTTTGTTTTTCTTGCAGTTAAAACTGCCATAATCAAAAGTCCTATAAAAAATATAAAACTTTCTTTACTAACTAAATTTCCAAGTCCAAGTCCAACATCATTTTTCACAATTACAGTAGAATTTAATAAACCAATTAGAGCAATAAATAATCCGATTCCTACTGATACTGCAGTTTTTAAACTTCTTGGTATGGCATTAAAAATTGCTTCACGTACATTAAAAAATGTTAAAAATACAAAAATAATTCCTTCAATAAAAACAGCTGCTAGAGCAAATTCCCAACTTTTTCCCATAGTCATTACAACTGTGTAGGTAAAAAATGCGTTTAATCCCATTCCAGGTGCAAGGGCAAATGGAAGATTTGCGTAAAGAGCCATAATTAAAATTGCAATTATTGATGCAATTATTGTTGCAGTAAATACTGCGCCCTTATCCATTCCGGCATCTCCCAAAATTTGTGGATTTACTGCCAAAATATATGACATAGTCATAAATGTTGTAATTCCCGCCATAATTTCAGTTTTTACATTTGTTTTTTTCTCTTTTAATCTGAAAATTTTTTCGGCAAGTGATTCGTTCGAATTTTTTTCCATAATTCCTCCTTTTTTTTTCGAGCATATTATATCATAATTACTTTAATTAATCACTTTATTTTTTTATAAATTTCTCATATAATGTATTCAAGGAGGAAGTTTTGACGACAAAAAATATAATTGAGTTATTTGTAATGATTTTGGGGATTTTGCTTTCTGCATTTTTTTCATCTTCAGAAACTGCTATTACTTCTGTAAACAAATTTAAATTAAGGCAACTTGAAGAAAAAAATGTAAAAAACGCATCATTGCTTAGAAAACTCGTTGATGATAGCCAAAACACAATTACAACAATTCTTGTTGGAAATAATATTGTAAATATTGTTACTACTACCATAGCTGCATTATTTTTTACTGATATTTTTGGAGCTGCTGGTGCTTTTATTTCTACAGTTGTTGTAACTATAACAGTTTTAATTTTTGGAGAAATTACTCCAAAGCTTGCAGCTCAAATTAATAGCGAAAAAATGGCTCTTAGATTTTCAAAAGCTATTTATATTGTTTCTATAATTTTAAAGCCTACGGTATTTTTATTGGGATTATTTACAAAATATCTTACAAAAAAATTATCTGATGGGGCTGATAATTCTGATAAGGTTACAGAAGAAGATTTGAAAACTATTGTAGATGTTGGGGAAGAGCAAGGCGTTATTAACAATGAAGAAAGTGAAATTATAAATAATGTTTTTGATTTTGCTGGCTCTTTTGCATCTGATATTATGACTCCAAGAACTAATATGGAGGCGATAGCTATTGATTCGACTAAGGAAGAATTGGATAAATTTTTAATTGAATCTAAGCATTCAAGAATTCCTGTTTATGGCGAAAGTATTGATAATATTGTGGGCGTTTTGCACATGAAAGATATTGTTACTTTTGTTGCTGAGGGTAGAGAGCCAAGGCTTAAAGATATGCTAAGGCAAACTTACTATGCTTATGAAAATATGAATATAATTGATCTTTTTAAATCAATGAAAAAAATGAATGTGTCCCTTGCTATTGTTGTTGATGAATACGGCGGAACGGAAGGGCTTGTTTCGATTGAAGATATTATTGAGGAGCTTGTTGGAGATATTTACGATGAATATGATCCTGATGATGAAAAAGTCTACAAGGTTTCTGATAATGAATTTATAGTTGATGCAAGTATGCACATAAATGATTTTAATGATTATTTTAATAGAGATATAAAAGAAGTTAAAAATGATTCGGTTGGAGGTTTGGTAATTGATTACCTTAACCGTCTTCCTAAAACTGGAGATATTGTAAAGGTTGATGATGTTACTTTGATTTGTGAGAAGGTTGAACGTTACAAGATAAATTTACTTAGAGTTAAATTTGATAGCGAAAGTTAGAGGTATTATGAAACAAACAGTTTATATTACAGGTCACAAAAATCCAGATACTGATTCTATTTGCTCAGCCCTTGCTTATGCAAATCTAAAAAATAGGCTGGGAGATAGCGAGGCGATTCCGATTAGACTTGGTCATGTAAATCAAGAAACTCAATTTGTTCTTGATTATTTTGGAGTTAAGGCTCCTCTTCACAAGGATTCTATGAAACTTCAAATAAAAGATATTGACTATGACAATTCTTATAATGTTGATGAATCTCTTCCAATTAGAAATGCTTGGTCAATAATTCAAGAAAATAAATTGAACTCTCTTTTTGTAGTAGATGATAAGGAAAGATTAATTGGAGTTGCATCTCTTTCAAATTTGACCCACTCTTATATGGAAGTATGGGATGATAGAATTATTGGAAGAACTCACACGCCAATTGAAAATATAGTGGATATTTTATCTGCAAAGCTTATGGTAAATCCAAAAAAGCCTAGAGATTTTACAGGCAAAATGATGGTTTATGCCATGAATGAAAAAGATTCTCCAGAAACTTCTTTGGTTGGAGATGGAGATTTGGTTATAACAGGAAATAGGCTTGAAGCTCAAGAGTATTTGATAAGTAAAAATATTTCTTTAATTATTTTAACCAATGGCTCTGATATGAAGGAGGAGCTAAAAAAAGAGGCTGAAAAAAATAATATTACAATTATTTCAACAGAATATGATACCTTTATGACAGCAAGACTTTTGCCAATGGCAGTTCCAATTGCAAATGTTATGAGCACAGAAAATTTGGTTTATTTTTCTCCAGAAGATACAGTTGATACAGTTCGTGAAGTTATGGGAAAAACTAGGTTTAGATCTTATCCAATTGTTGATGCAAGGGGAAGAGTTCTTGGGGCAATTTCAAGATACCATTTGATTTCTGATGAGAAGAAAAAATTAATTTTGGTTGACCACAACGAAAGAAACCAATCAGTTGATGATATTGATTATGCAGAAATAATTGAAATAATTGACCACCACAGAGTAGCTAATGTTGTAACAAATCAACCTTTATTTTTTAGGGCAGAGCCTGTGGGTTCAACTGCAACCATAGTTGCAAAAATGTTTTTTGAATCAGGAATAAGACCTACAAAAGAAATTGCAGGAATTCTTTCAGCAGCAATAATTTCCGATACTCTTTTATTTAGATCTCCAACAACAACAGAAACTGACAAAAGAGTTTTAAATAGACTTACAAAAATTGCAGATATTAATCCAGAAGATTTTGCTATGAAGATGTTTAAGGCAGGAACAAGTCTTAAAAATAAATCGCCAGAAGATTTAATTGATGGAGATGTAAAAGCATTTACAATTGGAGATGACAAAATCAGAGTTGGACAAGTTATGACAATGAATCCAGAAGAATTAAATCCTATAAAAGATAAATTAATTGCTCTTATGAAAGAAAGATTAAATGCTAAGGGAGAAAATACATTTGTCCTTGTTCTTACAGATATTTTCAATAAAAAATCTGAATTATTAGTAGTGGGAAACTATCTTGATGATATAGAAAAAGTTTTTGGAAATAAGGTAAACAATGGAACAATTTCAGCTCCTGGTGTTTTATCTAGAAAAAAACAAGTTATACCAAAAATAACTGAAGCTATTATGAATTCCCACAATAATTAAACTTTACTGAAAAAAATTTCTATGCTATAATATAGAAAATTTAGAAAACAGGAGAAAATAATGAAAAACTTAAATTTTGCACAAACTAGCTTTTACTTTTTTAACTTTACTTTTGACAAAAGTAAGGCTATTTATCATGTGCAAAATTTTAAAACATTTTAAGTTTTTTTGAATTTTAGCTTCTTGGTAATAGCCAGGAAGCTTTTTTATTTTGAAATAATAAATTAGCTTAAAAAATTACATAAAAAATTTTTCTTATATGAAAATATTAAAAGAAAAAAGAGATTTTATTAGGAGAAGAAAATGATTATTAAATTAAAAAATGGTGCAAATGAAAAAGAAGTACAAGATCTTATAAAAGAAATTGAAGATATGGGGCTTAAAGTAAGTAAGGCAGTTGGTTTTAAAACGACTATCTTGGGGCTTTTGGGAGATACTTCCAAGGTTTCAAAAGATGATATGAAATCAAAAAGTGTTGTTGATGATGTAATAAGAATCCAAGAGCCTTATAAAAAAGCAAACAGAAAATTTCACCCAGAAGATACAATAATTACTCTCGAAAATGGAACAAAAATCGGTGGTGGCTCTTTTGTTTATATGGCAGGACCATGTTCAGTCGAAAGCGAAGAACAAATTGTATCAATTGCAAAAAAAATCAAAAAATCTGGCGCAACAATTTTAAGAGGAGGAGCTTTTAAGCCAAGAACAAGTCCATATTCTTTTCAAGGTTATGGCAAAAAAGCTATTGATTATCTTTTAAAAGCAAAAGAAGAAACAGGCCTTGCCCTCGTTTCAGAAATTATGGAAATTAACCAATTAAAATATTTTGATAATGTAGATATTCTTCAAGTTGGAGCAAGAAATATGCAAAATTTTGATTTATTAAAAGCGCTTGGAGAAGTTGATAAACCAATTTTATTAAAAAGAGGTTTAGCAGCAACTTATGAAGAATTATTGATGGCAGCAGAATATATTATGAGCAGGGGAAATACAAAAGTTATTCTTTGTGAAAGAGGAATTAGGACTTTTGAAACAGCAACAAGAAATACTTTGGACGTGACAGCTGTTCCATTTTTGCACGAAAAAACTCATCTTCCAATAATAATTGATCCATCTCATGCTGCGGGAATTGCAAGATATGTAAAAGATTTATCCCTATCTGCAACGGCAGTTGGGGCAGATGGACTTATGATAGAAGTTCACGAAAATCCTGCAAAAGCATTTTCTGATGGAGCTCAATGCGTAGTTCCAGATGATTTTGACAAAATAGTAAAGGCTACAAAAAAAATCCATGATTTAAGAAAGGAAATTTAAAATGAGTCAAAGCTTTGGCAAAAATTTAAAAATAACCATATTTGGCTCAAGCCACCAAGAATATATGGGTGTAGTTATGGATAATATGGAAATTGGTTTTGAAATTGATATGGAAAAACTTAATAATTTTATGCAAAGAAGAGCTCCGGGAAAATCAAAATTTACCACAAAAAGAAAAGAAAGTGACAAGATAAATTTTATTTCTGGAGTAAGGGATAATAAAATAATTTCAAAAACCATAACAGCAATAATAAAAAATGAGAATTACAAATCCAAAGATTATGAAAATTTAAATGATATTCCAAGGCCATCTCATGCAGACTACACTAGTTTTATAAAATATGGAAATGAAATGGATATGAATGGGGGAGGACCTTTTTCTGGAAGATTAACTGCGCCATTTTGTCTTGCAGGAGGAATTGCCAAGCAAATTTTAGAAGAAAAAGATATAAAAATTTCATCAAGGATTAAAAATATTGGAGGAATTGAAGATGAAAATATTGATTTGGCAAATCCTCCTATGGATGAATTGGAAAAAATTTCTCAAAAAGAAATTCCTGTTTTGGACGAAAAAAAAGAAAAAGAAATTAGAAATCTTTTAGAAGAAGTAAAAAAAGATGGAGATTCTATTGGGGGAATTTGCCAAGTTTTTGGGGAAAATATTCCAAAAGGACTTGGAGATCCTCTCTTTGATTCTTTTGAGGCAAAAATTTCCTATCTTTCTTATGGGATTCCTGCTCTTAGGGCAGTTTCTTTTGGTTCGGGACTTGATGCAATGAAAATGAAAGGTTCTCAGCACAACGACCAATTTGAAATTAAAAATGGACAGGTAAAAACTATAACAAATAATTCTGGTGGAGTTGTTGGAGGAATTACAAATGGTATGCCTGTAGTTTTTGATTTAATTTTCAAACCAACTCCGTCAATTTCTATTTGCCAAAAATCATTTTCTATAAAAGAAAAAAAAGAAAAAATATTGCAAATTAAAGGACGACACGACCCATGCCTTGCCCTTAGAACTCCTCCTATTGGAGAATCTATTTTGGCTTTAACTGTATTGGACTTTTTAAATGATTGAAAATATTGAAAAAATTATTAAAAATTTAGAAAAAGAAAATTATAAAAAAGAAGATTTGGAAAATCTTGATAAATTTGTAAAAGAAAAATATAAAGATTATATGATGAGCCTTTGTGATGGAAAATTTTCTAAATATTTACAAGATAAATTTATAAGAGAAATTTTTCCTAAAGAAGGAAAAATTGGCGTAGGAGGGGCAAAAGGCTCTTATGCCGATCAAGTTTCCCATATTATTTTTCCCAAAGGTAAAATAAACTATTACAAAAAATTTGACCAAATTCTTGATGCAATAGATGAAAATATATGTGATTTTGGAATTTTACCTTTAGAAAATTCATCTTTTGGCTCTGTAAAAGAAGTTTATAATCTAATGCTTGAAAGAAATTTTTTTATAATTGGAAATTATAAGCTAGATATAAATCATTATTTGTTGGGACATTTAGATGCAACACTTTCTGATATAAAAACAGTTTATTCTCATCCGCAAGCTCTTGGTCAATGTGGAAAATATATAAATAAACACGGATTTATTCAAAAAGAATATTATAATACGGCACTTGCGAGCAAATATATAAAAGAGAAAAATGATAAAAAACTTGCAGCTATTGGCTCAAAATTTTGTGCTAAGGTTTATAAATTAAAAATAATTGACGAAAATATTCAAAATGAATCAAATAATTATACGAGATTTATTATAGTGTCCAAAAATTTAAAAATTTATGAAAAGGCAAACAAAATTTCTGTAAGATTAAAAGCTTTTGATAAGCCGGGCTCTCTTATTAATATCGTAGAAAAATTTAAAATTTTGGGTGTAAATATGACTAAACTAGAATCTTCTCCAATTCCTGGTTCTGATTTTGAATTTGTATTTTATTTTGACTTTGAAGGCTCTATTAAAGAGAAAAGAATTAGGAGTCTTTTGGATTTTTTATATGAAAATACTAGGGATTTTGAATTTATGGGAGCTTATATTGACTTTAACAAAGCATTTGACAAAAATATAAATTCAATATATAATCAAAATAACTTATAAGTTAAAATAATAAAACTTTGATCAGAAGTAAGTAAGTTTTATAAATCTTTTATAGAGAGCTTGTGTGTGGTGGAAACAAGCAAAGAAGTAAAACCGAATGGATCTGAGAGTGCTAAGGTGAAAAAAAAAAGTACCCGAGGCCGTCTTCCCACGTTATAGGGATATGATATGAAATTATTTTAAATTAGTATCAGAATAAAGATATGTAAGATTTATTAATTTATTGAAATTTATTTTACATAAAAAGGATGGCACCGCGAATTCAACCATTTGCTCCTTTGGAGTAAGTGGTTTTTTTATTGGAAAATTTTAAAAAATTTAAAGGAGAAAATTATGAAAACAAAAACTATAACTCAAGCGTCAATTTTACTTGCAATAGGAACAATACTTCATTTGATACCAGGCTTTGTGGGAATGGTAAAACCTGATTTTATGTTGGTGTGTGTTTTTACAATTATTATTTTAAATAAGGATTTTAAAATGTCATTTGCAGTAGGTCTTGCTGGCGGAATTTTAGCAGGTATTACAACGAGTGCACCAGGAGGTTTTGTGCCAAATATTACAGATAAAATTATTTCATCCTTATTTGTATATTTTTCTGTAAAATTTTTTGAAAAAATAAAAATGGAAAATATTTTTTCTATTGGAAGCCTATATTTTTTTGGAACAGCAGTATCTGGACTTGTATTTTTATTTTTGATGAATATAATAGGAGCTTTGCCAGAAGGATTTGGTATAAAATTAATGTTTGTAAGCCTAGTTCTTCCAACTGCTGGCATAAATATTCTTGTAGGCTTATTTTTTGATAAAGTTATGAGTATGTATAATAAAAATTTTGCAAGAAGCCTAGCTCAGATTTGATTTAGAGCGTAGACAATTTAAATTAAGGAAAAATTTTTGATTTTTTATAGGATAAAAATTTTTTTAATGGAAAAAATATAAATGATTATTTTATTTTTTTAAAAAACCTTTATAATAATAAGAATAAACTTATATTAATTAGAAAGAGGTTAGTCCGTTTTGGAAATTATAAAATTAAATGCTAAGTTGGGCGATTTTTTGTGGGGGTATCCTATGATTATCGTCTTGATTTTTGGAGGAATAGTTTTAAATTATAGGTCAAATTTTTGGGTTTTTAAAAATTTTTCTTATATTTTTAAAAATACTTTTGGAAGACTTGTTAAGGATTCAAAATCTGATGAAAATTCTATTTCTCCTTTTGAGGCGGTTTCGACAGCTCTTGCTGGAACAATTGGAGCTGGAAATATTGTAGGAGTTGCAACGGCAATTGGCTTTGGTGGCGCTGGGGCGATTTTTTGGATGTGGATTGCAAGTTTTATTTGTATGACAACAAAAATGGTTGAAGTTACTATGGCTGTTGCTACAAGAATTTCGGATGATGATGGAAAATATATTGGCGGACCAATGTATTATATCGAAAAGGGAACTGGCTCAAAAATTTTGGCGAAAATTTTTTCGTTTTTTGCTTTTATTGCAATTATTGGAACGGGAGCTTTGGTTCAATCAAATTCTATTTCTGAATCTTTAAATGCTATGACAGGTTTAAATTTGCATCTTGGTGGAATTTTAATCGTTATTTTTATGCTTTTGGTTCTTGTTGGTGGGATAAAAAGAATTGGAGCTTTTGCATCAAAAATTGTGCCTATAATGTCAGTTTTTTATATTGTGGCTTGTATTTTGATTCTTATTTTGCAAATTGAAAATTTAATTCCAGCTTTTAAAGAAATTATTATTGGAGCTTTTAATCCAAAAGCTTTTGCAGGAGGAGCAACAGGCTCTGGGATTTTGATTTCTATTAGGTGGGGGCTTGCTAGAGGGATTTTTTCAAATGAAGCAGGTCTTGGCACAGCACCTATGGCTCATGCAACAAGTCATACCGACCATCCAATTAGACAGGGAATGTGTGGAGCGATTGAAGTTTTTATCTCTTCAATGATTATTTGTACCATGACTGCCCTTGTAATTATTACAAGTGGAATTTATAAAACACAAGGCCTTGAAGGTGCTGCCCTTACGGCTGCATCATTTTCAAAATCAATTTTTTGGGGAAAATATTTGGTTTCTTTGGCTTTAGTGTTATTTGCTTTTACAACGGCAGTTTCTTGGTGTTATTATGGGCAAAGATGTGTAAAATATTTGACAGGCTCAAGTAAACTTTCTGATTTTTTCAAATATATTTATATTATTTTTTGCTATCTAGGCTCAATCGGCGGTTTGAAATTTGCTTGGTCGGTTGCTGATACAGCAAATGCTTTAATGGTTGTTCCAAATATTTTGGCACTGATTATAATGAGCAAAACTTATAGGAAAATTTTAAATGATTTTGATAAGTACAAAGATTCAGAAAAAAAAGGAAATTATTTTTGGACTTATGATAATAAGTGGGAAAAATATTTTGAAAAAAATTAAAAAAAAAAGACTTTTGCATTGGTATTTGCAAAAGTCTTTTTTTTTATTTATTTAATTTTTCAAGCAAGAAATCTGGATCAATTCCGTGAACCATACAAGCTTCATCTAAGGTTTCGTACAAAGATGAAGGACAAGCAATACAACCCATTCCTATTGAAAGGAAAGTGTTAATTGATTCTGGTTTTGCTTGGATTATATCACCAATTAACATATCGTGTGTGATTTCCACCTTCTCTTTTTTTCTATCTTCTAAAGCCATAAAAACCCTCCTTTATGTCTAAAAATTATTTTACTATAAGAGAAATTAAAAATCAAAGTAAAATACTAGGAATTGGGGTACAATTATTTTGGTGATGTTATGAATGAGAAAAATTTAAAAAATATTATGGAATTAAGGAAAAAACTCCAAGATTTAGATGAAAATTTGGAAAAAATAAAAAAGAAAAATTCATTTTTTTCATTTTTTCTTAAATCTTTAATTTTTTCTTTGATTTTTTTATTAATTATATCTTTGGCTAAGACAAAAACGCCTACAAAAATTATGGTTTTTGTTGGAGTTTTTATTATTTCAAATTTTGCCCAGTTGATTTTAATTTCAAAAAAACAAAATGAGGAAATTGAAAAAATAAAAAGGGAAAAAATTAAAATTCAAGCTGAAATATTCAGCCTTGCCAAAGATTTAGAAAATTGAAAAAAATTTTAGATTAAGTATAATATTAGCAGTCGGCAATGTGAAGTGCTAAGGAGGATTTATGAAAAAAGAATTTAAAGCAGAAGCCAAAAAAGTTATGGATTTGATGATAAATTCAATCTATACAAACAAAGATATTTTTCTTAGGGAATTAATATCAAACGGCTCAGATGCTATTGATAAATTATATTATAAAGATTTAAAATCAGATAAAAACGTAGACAAAAAAGATTATTATATTGAAATTATTCCAAACAAGGAAGAAAGATCTTTAACAATAAGAGATACTGGAATTGGAATGGATGAAAAAGATTTGGAAGAAAATCTTGGAACAATTGCAAAATCTGGTACAGAAATTTTCAAAAAAGAAATTGAAAGTGAAGATTTAAATAATTTGATCGGACAATTTGGAGTTGGATTTTATTCAGCCTTTATGGTAAGCAAAAAAATTATTGTAAATACCAAAAAAGATGACCAAGCTTATAAATGGATAAGTGAAAATGCCGAAAGCTATGAAATTGAAAAATCTGACAAAAAAGAAAGTGGAACAGATATTACCTTATTTTTAAAAGAAAATACGGAAGATGAAAATTATGATATTTATCTTGACCAATATAAAATCAAAGAACTTGTAAGAAAATATTCAAACTACATCAGATACCCAATCAAAATGGAAGTTACAAAGTCAAGAAAAACAGATGATTCAACTGATGAAGATCCAAAATATGAAGATTATAAGGAAGTAGAAGTTTTAAATTCTGAAATTCCAATTTGGAAAAAATCTAAAAAAGATTTAAGTGATGAGGATTATATAAATTTCTACAAGGACCAAGGCTTTGGTTTTGATGATCCCTTATCATGGATTCATTTAAATATAGAAGGAACTGTTGAGTTTAAGGCAATAATTTATATTCCAAGAAAAGCACCTTTTGATTTTTATTCAAAAGATTATCAAAAGGGTCTACAACTTTATTCATCAGGAGTAAAAATAAAAGATAGGCATGAAGATTTACTTGAAGATGAATTTTCTTTTGCAAAAGGCGTTGTTGAAAGCGATGATATTTCCTTAAATATTTCAAGAGAAACCCTTCAAGAAACCAGAGAACTAAGATTTATTGCCAAACAAATAAATAATAAAATCAGATCTCACTTAATGGATATGATGAAAGACGATAGGGAAAAATACCAAATATTTTTCAAAGAATTTGGTAATAATTTGAAAGTTGCAATTTATGAATCTTTTGGAGGAAAAAAAGATAGGCTAGAAGATTTATTATTGTTTAATTCCTATAGGAAAGATAAGATGATTTCATTAAATGAATACAAGGAAGATTTGAAATCAACAGATGAAAATATCCTTTATACAGTTGGAGAAAATTTAGAAAAAATCAAAAATTCTCCATCCTTAAAATCAGTAGACAAGGACAAGGATGTTCTTTTACTTGATGAAAAATTGGATGAATTTTTAATAAAAATGCTAAATGCTTACAAGGAAATTCCTTTTAAATCAATAAACCAAGTTGATGAAGATGAAGAAGAAAACGAGGAAAACAAGGACTTGATTGAAAAAATAAAAGAAATTTTACCAGAAGAAGTAGTAGATGTAAAAATTTCAGATAATTTATCAGAAGATGTAATTTCAATGATAAAACAAAGGGGAGATGTTTCAATTGAGATGGAAAAAACTTTAAAATCTCAAGTAAATGCCCCAGATATAAAGGCGGAGAAAGTTTTAGAAATTAATAAAAATTCCAAGGCCTATAAACTATTAGAAAAAGATTTGAAAGAAAATTCTGACGAATTTAAAATGATAGTAAATATTTTATTTGATCAAGCAAAACTTATAGAAGGACTTGAAATTGATAATCCTCTTGAGTATGCAAAAAATATATGGAAATTAATTTAGGAGAAAAAAATGACAGAGTACAAAAGAAAAAATGTCTGGGAAAATTTATCCCAAGACCAAGAAAAAGAATTAGAAAGTCTTTCAAAAGATTATATGGATTTTTTGGACAAGGGAAAAACTGAAAGACTTGCTGCAAAAGAAATTATAAATTTAGCAAAAAAAGCAGGTTATGTTGACCTTGAAGAAAAAATAAAAACTGGAAAAATAAATTCTGGAGATAAAATCTATGCAGTAAATAAAAATAAAGCTGTAGCTATGTTTCACATAGGAAGTGAAGATTTATCAGAAGGACTTGCTATAGTTGGAGGTCATATTGATTCACCAAGACTTGATTTAAAACCAGTTCCACTTACAGAAGAAAACGGCCTTGCTTATTTAAAAACTCATTATTATGGGGGAGTAAAAAAATATAATTGGACAAATATGCCCCTTGCCCTTCACGGAGTAGTTTTTACAAAAAATGGAGAAAAAGTAGATATTTCAATTGGGGATAAAGAAGATGAGCCAGTATTTTTCATCTCAGAACTTTTAATACATTTATCAAGACAATTGATGGAAAAATCTGCAAAAGAAGTTATAACAGGCGAGCAATTGTCAATTATAGTTGGCAATAGACCACTATTAGATGAAAAAGAAAATCCAGTAAAGAAAAATATTTTGAAAATTTTAAATGAAAAATATGGAATTGAAGAAGAAGATTTTATAACAGCAGAACTTGAAGTAGTTCCTGCAGGAAAAGCAAGAGAAGTTGGCTTTGATAAATCAATGATAGCAGCCCACGGCCATGATGACAGAGTTTGCTCATACGCAGCTTTGAGAGCTTTGCTTGATATAAAAGAAAGTAAAAAAACTTTGGTAGGACTTTTTGTTGACAAGGAAGAGATTGGTTCAGTTGGAGCAACAGGAATGACCTCACAATTTTTTGAAAATACTCTTTTAGAAATAATGAATTTAAAAGAAGAATTTAATTTGATTAAATTTAAAAGGGCATTGAGAAATTCAAAAGTTTTATCAGCTGATGTAACTTTGGCAGAAGATCCAAACTTTAAAGATGCAACAGAAAGCCAAAACGCAGCTCAAATTTCTCACGGAGTTGCTCTTACAAAATATACAGGTTCCGGCGGAAAAGGCGGATCAAATGATGCGGATGCAGAATATTTATCACAAGTAAGACTTGCCTTTAATAAAGATGGAGTAATTTTTCAAACAGGAGAGCTTGGAAAAGTTGATCAAGGTGGCGGAGGAACAATCGCCTATATTCTTGCAGAATATGGAATGGATGTAGTTGATTGTGGAACACCAGTAATTTCTATGCACGCACCAATAGAATTAATTTCGAAAGCAGACTTCTACTCAACCTTTACAGCTTACAGAGCCTTTTATAAAAATATTTGACAAGATTTTTAATCTGGCGTATAATATTACGCTAATTTGACTTATCCACAATTTTGTTGTATAATATATACAAATGCATGGAAGGTGGATATATGGAATTTAAATCAGTTAGTGAAATAAGGTCAGAAGTTAAAAAAAACGTAGGAAAAGAAGTTACTTTAAAAGCTGATAAGGGTAGAAAAAGAATTGTTACCAAAAGCGGTATAATTTTAGACGCTTTCCCAAGTGTATTTACAATAAAAGTAAATAATGATTTTGATGCAGAAAGAACTGTATCATACAGCTACTCAGATGTTTTAACATCTACAGTAAGATTACAAATAAACAATTAATTATAGATTAATTCAAAAAAATCATCCTTAAAGGTGATTTAACAAAAAGATAGATGAAACAAATATTTCATCTATCTTTTTTTGAAATTTTTTAGATCATAATCGTTAGTTAGGATAAAATTTATATATTGTAAAAATATTTGAACCATTGTTGATTATGTTGATAAAAAAAGATTAAAACAAAATAAATTATAAAAATTTTAATAACAGCTTAATATTTGATGTTTTGCAATATTTTTATAGTAAATTATTTATAAATATATTTTATTAGATAAAACAAATGAAAAGAGTAAGATACATTTATGAAAATATTTTTATTATTTAGGAGATATTATGAATAAAGAAGTAAATTCTTATACATTTAATGAAATTAGCGAAGAGGAATATGATTATAAAATTAAATTATATCCCACCTATGAGTTTGAGGCTAGTTCTTATTTTAAAATTTATGAACAAAATCAAAAAGATAGGAAGATATTTGGATATTTTGAATTTTCTATGGGGGGGGAGTACCGTTCTATACTATGTTTAAGAGAATATAGAGCAAAGAAAATGAATTTTTTGTGGGCAAGATCTGCTCCTGTATGGAATAAAAAACCAAGTAGAGATGTAGAGGAGATATTTATAAAACAACTTGAAAAGTTTGTTAGAAATAAGAGTAATTATTTTGATTATATTAGACTTAGAATTTATCATGATTATGACTTCGCTAAAAAGGAAAATGTAGTTTTATCCTATGATAAAACAGTCGTAATCAAGTTAGGTGAAAATTTAGATGATACTTACTCAAAAATATATAAAAGAGGTAGGAGAGATTTAAGAAAGGCCATTAGGGAAGCTAAATTTAGAGTAAATGATGAAAGTAATATTAGTAGAAAAGATTTTTCTGATGTCTATAAGATAATGGAAGACACTAAAAAAAGACATGATGGCTTTGATATTTTGAGTGAAGAAAATTATTGGAAATTTTTTAATAGTCTAAATGATAAAAAATCTAGTGGATATTCAAAGCTTTTTACTGTAAGGGATGAAAATAATGATGTACTATCCTGGGCGATAGTAATTGTATATGATGATTTTGCTACATATTATTTTGCAGCATCTAATAAAAAAGGTCAACAAAATTTTGGGCCAGATTTAATAATTGCTCATATATTAGACTACCTTCAAAATGAGACTAAAGTTAGAAGTTTAGACCTTATGGGGATAGGTTCAGAATACCATCCTAGCCTTAAATCACTAAATACTTTCAAGACAAAATTCTCTAAAGATATAATAGATGTTCCTATATATAAAGAAATAGTAATTCATAAATCAAGTTATTATACTAAACTTTTTTTATCGAAAGCTAAAAACAAATTTATAAAAATGTAAAAAAATAATCAAAATTTTAAAATATTAATTAAAATCTATACGGATGTTATTTTAAATATAAGTTGGAATATGGTTATTTAGACTTAAATATAATTTATTTAAGAAATTTCAATATAAATTTTAAACAAAAAAGAGCAAGAAATTCTTGCTCTTTTTTTGTTTTCAAATTTTAATTAGTTATTTGAACTAGCGTTTGAGTCCATTGAACTAGCATTTGAGTCCATTGTACTAGCGCTGTTTGAATTCATTTCCATTGAACTAGCGTTAGAATCAGCTTTTTCTGTAGTTGTTGTTGAAGCTGGTGTGCTTGAAGCGTTTGATGTTGTGTCAGCTTTTTTTCCACATCCTACTAAAGCAACTGTTAATGCTAATACTGGTAATACTTTTTTAATTTTCATTGTTTAATCCCCCTGTTTAAAAAAATATACTTACTATCTTAACCGATAGTAAGTATAATATACCAGATTTGAAGAAAAATTCAAATATTTATGTGAAAAATATTTTTATTTTATAATATATAATTAAAATCTCATTTAATTAAATTTCTATATTGACCCAATCGCCTTTTCTAAATCTTGTCCATAAGCCAATAAATCTTGAAACTTGATCGGCTAAAACTCCTATCCAAATTCCTTGAAGTCCCAAATGAATAATATTTACAAAAAATATTGTTGCAGCAGATCTTATAAAGGTAATTGAAATCAAACTTACGGCAAGTGTATATTTTACATCGCCTGCTGCTCTCAAAGCTCCTCCAAAAATTATTGCGGAAATTTGGAAAATAACTATGAATATAAGATAAAAAGTTATTACAGAGCCCATAGCTATTATTTTGTCATCATCAAAAAATAATCTAAAAATATTTTTTCTAAATAATACCAAAATAACAGATATTATTATTGAAATTGTTAAGCCAATTTCTTGGCAAGTTTTTCCATATTTTATTGCTTCTTCTTTTTTTCTTGCTCCAAGGGCATTGCCTGTAAGGGCAACTGCTGCAACCTGCATACCATCCCCGAATGAAAATGAAAGAGAAAGCAAATTCATTCCTACATTGTGAGCTGCAAATTGGTCTGTTCCAAGTTTTGCGGCTGTAATTGCTGTAACCAAAAATCCAATTCTTGCTGCAATATTTTCTATAAAAATATTTGAGCCTAGTCCAAAAATTTCTTTAAATATAAAATTTGAGAAAGTAAGTTTATATTTTTTTATAAGCCCAAAGGACATATATGATGATCTTCTAAATAATGAGGAAAAACTCATAACTGCTGCAACAAAAGCTCCCAAAACTGTTGCGATTGCAGCTCCTTTTACTCCTAATTTTGGAAAACCAAAATTTCCATTTATAAGTAAATAATTGAAAAAAATATTTATAATAGAAGAAACTAGATTTGTTGTAAAGGCTATTTGTGTATTTCCACTTCCTCTTTGACCTGCATTTATTGTCATGGAAATTACATTAAATATCATTCCTGCCATTATAATTTTAAAATATGAAACTCCCAAATCGTGAGTGTCAGGAGATGATCCTGCAAGTTTTATAATTTGTGGAGTAAATATTACAAAAATTGAAGAGATTATTATACATAAACTAACAGCTACAATCATTGCAGTAACCATAGTTTGGTTCGCCATTTTTTTATCTTCTTCGCCTTTTCTTCTTGCAACTAGGGCTGAAACTGAAACTGCAATTGCAATAAAAAAGGAAAGGGCGATAAATTTTGGCTGGGTTGTAAGTCCAATAGCAGCAACTGCTGATGAACCAATTGATGAAACCATGAAGGTATCAATTAAGCCTGCCAAAGAAATAAAAAATGACTCCAAGACAGACGGCCAAGCAATTTGCAAGGCCCTTTTCCAATATTTATTTTTAATCAAAAAACTACCTCACTTTCTATAATTTTTTCAAAATTTCATTTATACTAATATCATTTGCTTTATCATCAATCTTAATTTGCATATCAAGAATACAAGCTATCATATCCCTTGTATTTTTAATTGCAAGTAAAAAATCATTATTTTTCAAATAATTTGCCAAAAAAATTGAGTCAAACAAGTCCCCGCTTCCGCCAAAAGACTTGTCTAAAAATTTATAATCTTCTTCTATAAAATATTTATCCTTAGCCAAAATAAAATGTCTGTTTCCATCTTCAACACTTGTAATAATAAATTTTTTACCGATATTTTCATAATAATCTACAATATCATGAGCTTTTTTAAATTTATTATCAGTCAAAAGCCTTGCCTCTGTGAGATTTGGAATAATTATATGGGCATAATCTGCCATATATTTATAAATTTCTACAATATTTTTATCAAGACCACTATAGATTTTTCCAGAATCTCCCATGATTGGATCAAGTACCATAAATAGATTATTTTCTTTTACAAAATCACAAATTATTTTTGCCTGATTAAAATTTAAAACAAAGCCCACAAAAACTGCCTTATATTTTCTGTTTTGCTTTTTATAAACTTCAAGAGTATTGGTCAAAAAATTACTAGAATCAAAAATTTCTATGGGTTTTAGAGAAAACATATTTGAAATTAAAGCTGTAGGTACAAAATCTACATCAAAAGAATAAAAATTTAAAACACTTTTGCAAAGACTTCCACCAATATTTCCACTTGAAAGAAAGTCATTAATAAGCAAAATTTTTTCATTATTTTTACAAGATTTCATATAACTCCTTTAAAAAAAAATACTAATTCATTCTTATAGAACTATTATAGTTATATTAATGAAAATAAGCAAATAAGAAGATTTTTGTTAGATTTTTTAATAAAATATTTTAAATTTTTATCCTGTTAAAATAAGGCGAAATTAGGTATAATAATATCATGAAAAAGTATAATAACAATATGAAAAAATATAATGAAAAAATTAAAAAAATATTAAACGATAACAAATTTGTTGAAAAAACAAAATCATCTTTATTGAAAGTTGTTTTTGGCAGGGCGGGTTTGTATGTTTTATTGGTACTTGCTCAAATTTTTATTTTTATGGCAATACTTAGACATCTTTCAATCGACCCATCTGTAATTTTTGGATCATCAGCATTGATAGCGGCAATTTCTTTGCTTGTAATTTTGTCGATGGATGTAAATCCTTATGAAAAACTTTCTTGGTTTTTTCTAATTGCAGCCTTTCCTACTTTTGGAATTATGTTTTTTATCTTATCAAGAATTGATATAGGAAAAAAAATCGAAGAAAGCTCAATTATGGATAGCGAAGAAGAAACCAATTATCTGCACACAATCGATGAAGATTTGGTAGAAGAATTAAAAAATGAAGATAAGGAATTTTATAATTTAGTAAAATATTTAAATGATTACGGCTCATATCCTGTAAGCAAAAATAATGATGCAAAATATTACAGAGTTGGAGATGATGCAATTAATGATATTATTGAGGCGATAAGAAATGCAAAAGATTTTATTTTTGTAGAATTTTTTATAGTACATCAAGGATATTTTTGGGGAACAATTCTTGAAGAGCTTGCACAAAAAGCAAGCGAGGGTGTTGAAGTAAGACTTATGTATGATGGAACAAATGCAATTTTAAATCTACCAAAAAATTTTCCAGAAGAAATGGAAAATCTTGGAATAAAATGCAAAGTTTTTTCTCCAATAATTCCAATAATATCAACCTACCACAACAACAGAGATCATAGAAAAATTTTGCTAGTAGATGGCAAAGTAGCTTTTACAGGCGGAGTAAATTTGGCTGACGAATATATAAATGTAGAAGAAAGATTTGGCCATTGGAAAGATACTTTTATAAGATTAAAAGGCCCAGTAGTTCAATCATTTACAATTATGTTTTTGCAATTGTGGGATAGCGAAGAAAAAGAAGATTTAAAAAGATATTTACAAACATATCCACAAAAGTCACAAGGTTATATGATAGGAGTTGGAGATAATCCGATTAGAAAAGAAAGATTTTTCAAAAATATTTATATGCACATACTAGATACAGCAAAAGACTACGCCTATATTATGACGCCTTATTTAATTATAGATAATGAAATGACAAAATCTTTAACATTTGCAGCAAAAAGAGGAGTAGATGTAAGAATAATTCTTCCAGCAATTCCAGACAAAAAAATTCCATATATGCTAGCAAAATCTCATTACAAGAAATTAATTGAATCTGGAGTTAAAATTTATGAATATTTGCCGGGATTTATCCATGCGAAAACTTGGGTTTCAGATAATGAAAAAGCAGTAGTAGGTTCGGTAAATGTAGATTATAGAGCTCTTTATTTAAATTTTGAATGCGGAGTTTATATTCACAAACATCCAGTTATAAATGAAATATTAAAAGATTTTGAAATAAGTTTTGATATAGGAAAACAAATAAGCCTTGACGATGTAAAATCTTATCCAATTTATAAAAAAATAATAGCTTTCATAGTAAAACCATTTGCCCCATTAATGTAAACCTAGTTTTATCTAGGTTTTTTTCTTTGAAAAATTTTAAAATAAATTTTTTAAAAATATTTGACAAGAAAAATAATCTAGTTATAATTGAATTAAGAAGTGTATGGAGATACACCATACACCATACAGAAATTATAGGAAGGGGTTTTTATGTTTGATTTAAATAGCTCATCTCAAATTCCTTTGAATGAACAAATCGTTGAGCAAACAAAATTAATGATTGCTCAAGGAATTTTGATTGACGGCGACACTATGCCGTCTGTAAGAGATTTATCAAAAGCTCTTTTGATTAATCAATCTACCGTTCAAAAAGCCTACAACAAATTAAAAGAAGAAGGAATTTTGCTTACAAAAAAAGGTCTTGGGACTTTTGTAAGTTTAGATGATGAAATAATTGATGTAAAAAAAGAAAAACTCGAGAAAAAACTCTACGACATTTTTTTAAAATGTATTTTTTATGGAATAAGTTTTGAAAAGATTAAAAATATTTATGAAAAGAGCAAGGAGGACTCTAATGGCTGTGGAAGTAATGAGCCTTTATAAATCTTTTGGGGAAAATAAGGTTTTGGAAGATGTAAATTTTTCTTTGGAAGAAGGAAAAATATATGCTTTGGTTGGAAGAAATGGCTCTGGCAAAACTACTCTTTTAAAAGTAATGGCTGATATTTTTCAAAAAGATTTAGGCAAGGTTAATGTTTTTGGTAAATCTTGTGCGGAGGATAAGCACATATTGGAAAATATTGTTTATTTGCCTGATAGGTTTGATTATTTTGATTATATATCGGTTGAAAAAATGCTTGAATATTATGAAGTTATTTATCCTAATTTCAACAAAAAATTTGCAAAAAAAGAGCTTGAAAAAAATAATATAGATTTAAAAAAATCTTTGAGATCTTTTTCAAAAGGTTATAAAAATTTGATTGGGCTTTTGGCTACTATTTCTACAAATGCAAAAGTGATTCTTTTGGATGAAATTCTTGATGGGATGGATGTTTTAAATAAGGAAATTATTCTTACTTATATTTTAGATTTAAAAGAAGAAGGAAGAACTGTTCTTGCATCAAGCCACGAGCTTGAGGAATTGGCAAAAGTTGCTGATGAAACTCTTTATCTTTCTAAGGAAGGAAAACTTACAAATCTTTATCAAAATAAGGAAAAATTTGTGAAGTTGCAGGTGGTTGTAAAAGATGAATTGGATCCAAAAATTCTTGAAAAATCTGTTTTGAGATTTCATTTGGGAAGAGTTTATACAATTTTGATTGATAATAGGGAAAATATTCTTGATGATATAAAAAGAAATGAATCTATTGTGCAATTTGATATTTTGGAATCAAAAATTGAGGATAATTTCTATTGGGAGAAGGGAAGGAATAAATAATGAAAGACTTTAAGAAAGAAATTAAAATTCTTACAATAAGAAATGGATTTTGGATAATTCTTGCTGTTTTAGTTAGCCTTCTTTTTTATGGAGTTTTCCAAACAAATACCTTGGAAGAAAAACACGATTCTTTGGTTAATGTTACAAATAAAATAAATATCATGGCTAATACAGGCAAGAAATACAAAAAAGATGTAGTAATAGATAAAGAATTCTTTGAAAAAAATGATATTATTTTTAAAAAAATGGCAAAAAAATATGAATTTGGCAAGTATGATAATTTTGATTTTTCAAAAGCAAGCGAAGAGGAAATGAAAAAATATGATGAATATCAATTAAAAAATGGAGAATATTTGCAAAACCTAACTAGCTATAAATATTTGTCAAAAGAGATGAAGGAAAAAACGAACAATTTCTTTTCAATTCCTATAAGTATTACGGGTATGATTGTGGTTTTAGTTTTGGGATTTTTATTTTCATCAATGGAGCATTCAACTTCTTATTATGAATTTGCCAGAACTTATCCGTGGACAAAGAAAAAAGATTTTCTAATGAAAATTATATTTGGGCTTGTAATTATTTTTGGATTTGTTTTGATAAGCTCAATTTTAAATTATATGATTGTAAAAACTTCAAATTTTGAAATTTTAAAAACGGGCGTCAAATATATTCCAGGAAATTTGAAAAATTTTGGATTTTTGTCAGCTATTTATCTTACAATTTTGTCAGTAGGTTTTATGGCAGGAAATATTTTAGGTCATGTTGGACTAGGCGTAATGACTTTTTTCTTTATTGATATTGTAAATGGTATATGGGACAGTTTAAATATGTTATTCAAAGGCGAATCTTTATATGAAAGGTCTTTAATATATTTAATTGAAAATAAAATTCCTAATGACACATCTTATTTTAACAAAATAATTAAAGTTATTTTAAGACCTGCTTCAAATTATGATAATTCTTACTTAGCCTTGGCTGGATTAATAATATTTTCCTTGCTTGTATTTATAGTTTCATATTCTTTGATAGAAAAAACAAAAACAGAAAAATCTGGAAAGATGGTTTTGTTAAAACCTATTGAAAATATTGCAAAAGTTTTAATAATTTTGCTTTGTGCGTGCGGTGGAACGATGATTTTTCAACAATCTGTTTTCAAAGGATTCTCTATAATTAATTTTGTAATATTTGCAATTTTGATTTTTGTATTTACTAAAATATTTAATATTTTGTTTAAATTAAAATTAAAAGTTTAAAAAAATTAAAGGCTGGAGTTTATCTTCAGTCTTTTTGTGTGATTAAAATTTTAAATTTGGTAAAATAGAATAAAGACAAAAATTAAGGAGTGAAATTATGGCAAAAGATAGGTTGACTTGGAATGAATATTTTATAAAACTTGCTCACATGGTTGCTCTTAGGGGAACTTGCGACAGGGCTTATGTTGGTTGCGTTCTTGTAAATGGCGAAAATAGAATTATTTCTACAGGCTACAATGGTTCAATAAAAGGAAATCCGCATTGCGATGAAGTAGGGCATACGATGAGAGATGGCCATTGTATTGCAACAATTCATGCAGAAATGAATGCACTTTTGTATTGCGCAAAAGAAGGAATTCCTGTCAAAAATTCTATTTGCTATGTAACTCATTTTCCTTGCCTAAATTGCACAAAAAGTTTGATTCAAGCGGGCATTAAAGAAATTTATTATTCAAATGATTATAGAATTGATCCTTATGCAATAGAACTTTTGGAGAAAAATAAAATAAAATATGAAAAGATAGAAAATAGAAATTGAGAATAAAATGGGATACAAAAAAAGAAAACTTGAGATAATAAAAAAATTTATAAGTCTAAATATTATTTTGGACGGCAGAAAACTTTTGAAAAATAAGGGAGAAAATTCAAAAGATTTAAGCGAGCTTGAAAGTCATTTTGGCAAAAATTTGAGGAGTTTGTTTGAAGAATTGGGACCTGTTTTTGTAAAATTTGGACAATTATTATCTACAAGAAGAGATATATTTTCAGAAAATATAATTACAGAGCTTGAAAAATTACAAGATGATGTAAAAGAAGAAGATTTTGAAAATATAAAAGAAGTTTTTTATGAAGAATTTTCAAAAGATATTTATGATGTCTTTGATGAATTTGAAAAAAAACCACTTGCATCAGGCTCAATTGCCCAAACCCACTTGGCAACTATAAAGGTTGGCTCTCTTGAGAGAAAGGTTGTTGTCAAAATTCAAAGAAAAGATATGGACAAAAGAGTTGTTGAAGATTTGAAAATAATGAATGATCTTTATAAAAAACTCGAAATAAAACTTGAAGGAATAAAATCTTTTAATTTTGGAGAAATTATCCAAGAATTTTCTCTTTCCCTAATCAGAGAAATTGACTTTGAAGTTGAAAAAAATAATATAAAAAAATACAGAAAATTAAATATTCAAAAAAAAGACCTCCTTTCTCCTGACGTCTATGATTCATATTCAAGCAAAAAAGTCTTGACAATGGAATATATTGACGGCAAATCTATAAGGTCAGTTTATGAAAAAAGGTCAGATATTAGAAAAGAATTAGCTGAAAAAATCATAGGAGCTTATGTAAATCAAATGTTTACTTATGGATATTTTCACGCTGATCCTCATCCTGGAAATATTTTTGTAGATGATAATTTAAATATTTATTTGATAGATTTTGGAATTGTGGGAAATTTATCGGAAAATTATCGCTATCAAATAATGAAAATATTTTTGGGAGCAAGTTTTAATGAAGTAAAACTTATAACTGATGCCATAATTGGCATGGGACTTTTGGAATTTGATTCCAAAAAAATTGGAGATTTTGAAAAAAGAATACAAAAACTTCTGGATAAATACATGGTAATGAGCCTAAATCAAATGAAACTTGCAGATTTGATTAGAGATTTTTATACGCTTTTGGTGGATTATTCCATAAAAATTCCTTCAGAGCTTACAAATTTTGCAAAAACAGTTTTAATTTTGGAAGGCTTAATCGAAAAATTAGTTTACAAAGAATCATTCCTAGAACTTGCCCTTCCAATAGCAAAATCTATGGTTTTTAAAATTTTTAGTCCAGACTTAGTTTTGGATAGAATTAGACCAAAAATGTATGATACCTACTCATTAATAAAAGAATTTCCACAAACAACCCTAAATATTTTAAGGCAACTTGCAAGGGGAGATTTTAGGATAATCGATCAAAAAAGTGAAGAAGAAAGAAAGTCCTATGAAAAAACAGAAAATCAAAAAACACAAGCTATAATTTTTCTTGGACTTTGCCTAATAATTGCATCATCACTTTTGGGCTTGTCATTTGTAGAGATTGATAAAAATATTTTAAAAGCACTCTTAGTAACAAGTTTATTTTTGGGATTTTTTATGGCATTTGCCATAATCAAAAATATATACAGAAAGGAATAAAATGAGAAAAACAAAAGAATTTGAAGTAGAAAGATTTCTTGCAAATAGCGAGGGATATTTAAAAAATAAATATCTTTTGTCTTTAATGTTTGAAGTATCCTTTGATCAGGCAGAAGAAGTAGAAGATGAAAAAATAATGGAAGATAAGAGGTGGATAGTTTATTCTTGGGATATAAAAATCAAAAAGCCAATAAAAGCAAAAGATAAAATAAAAATTACCACCTTTGCTATTGATATGAAAAAATTCTATGCCTACAGAAACTTTATCATAGAAAGAGATAATGAAGAAATCGTAGAAGCCTATTGCGTGTTTTTGCTTTTTGACCTTAAAAAAATGCGACCAATAAAAATTCCAAAAGAAATAGCAAAAGCCTACCAAAAAGAAAAAGCCATATATGAAGAAAAATCACACAAATATGACGATGAATTTACAAATTTAGAAAAAATTCAAATAAGATATGCTGACATAGACACAAATTATCATGTGAATAATGCATCCTACATGGATTTATTAAGAGAAATCACAAAAGTCAAAGATCAAGATATAGAATTTATAAATATAGTTTACAAAAATGAAATAAGAAACAAAAAATATATACTTGGACAAAATTCTAAAAACAAAAATGAAATTTCATACAGATTTGTAGACGATGACAAAAAAATTTATACCTACGGAAAGATAGTAAAAAGAAATGTATAAAGAAAATTACGGAAATATTCCAAACAAAGACAAAATAAATTATTATTTAATAGAAGATAACCAAAATATAGGAGCTTGGGTAAGAAGATCAAAAATTATAGGCAAAACAGCAAAAATGATGGCAAAAGAATTAGGACTAGACAAAGACATAGCCTTTGCCTGCGGTTCACTTTTTGAAATTGGAAAAAAAGAAAATAAAAACAATTTAGAAAAAAATATAAGAGGATTTTATATTTTAAGAAAAGAATCATATTTTTTTCCAGCAAAAACAAATCTTAGCCATTCCTTTATAATAAAAGATATAGACTCCTTTGTAGGAGAAGATAATCTAGAAGAAAAAGATAAAAAAATAATAAAAAATTTTCTCCTATCCCATACTTACACAGATTACGACAAACTAATCCAAGTGCTAGACAATTCAATCACAGATAAATATATAGGAATAGAAAAATATCAAAAATATTTAAAAGAAAAATACAAAAAAATACCATACGAAAAAGAAAGATTAAAAATACTAGAAAGCTACCAAAAATATTTTGAAAATAAATTAAAAAATCCAATAGAATATTATGTAAATAAAAATATAAAAAAATGAAACGACTCAAAGCAAATACGATTTGAAAGAGTCGTTTTTTGTTTGTATAAGCCCCCTCAGTTAGACTGGGGAGTCAGTATAGCTTTAGCAATGATAACCAAACAAAAATACCTCAGTGATATAATAAATTTGCGGTCTGCCAACTGCAAAATAAAAAAAGTCAATGAGGTATTAAATGACACTCATAGTTTATCACATACTAAATGGAGTTGTAAATATTACCATGATAGAGACCAATGAAATGGCTCTCTGCTTGGGATCTAAAAGGAAAGGAAAAAATGATTATGGAAAAGATGATGAATACAAAAACAGAGGGGAATACATTTACAAAGAAAATCTGTCAGATGACCTATGTTGTCCGTTATCATTTCGATGAATAGGCAAAGGAAACAATGTAGGAGAAGATCAACTGAATGATGGTTACAGAAGCAAGCCGAATGGCAGTGTATTAAAATTAGGTTGATGTAATTGAAGAAAAAATATGATATTATGAGAGTAACAAATTTGAATCTGTGGAGATGTTGAGATGATAAAAAAATACAAAATAGGTTTTGATATATGGGGATTGATTACTTTTATTATTATTATGATTCCCAATTTTATTTGGTTCGCAGTTCCAGAACCGAATGATATTTTAAGGGGAGAGTCAATTACAAAAACAGTAGATGTAATAGCATCTATATGTCAGGTGTTAATGGTAATGTCGTTATGTATATTCATTAATCAAGACCGTAAAAAAATAAGTATCACACGATTTATTATGGCCACAATTATTTGTTGTCTACTGTATTTTTTATGTTGGATATTTTATTATGTAGGTGTGACGAATGGCATTGTTATATTGGGTTTGACTATTTTTCCATGCTTGGTATTTCTGTTTTTCGCTATTGAAAGAAAGAATATGATTGCTGTTATACCTATTTCAATATTTATGGTATGCCATTTGATTTATGGAATAGTTAATTATATTATTTAAGAAACTTCAAGTTTGTAGAATACAAAATTTAATATGAAATGCGAGATAGAGCGTATGGAAATAATCTATACGTTCTATTTTTTTGCCTTTTTGAAAAAAGTGATTAAAAAACTATTGACATTTTGTTACTGGAAAAACTGCTAAGTCAATTCTAATATCTTGTGGAGCAAGACTTGCACCTTTTGATATAAGAGAGCTTAGAGAACTAATGAGTGAAGATGAATTAGAACTCGATAAAATTGGAGATAGAAAAACTGCTTTATTCGTAATAATATCAGATACAGATGATACCTTTAACTTTGTAGTCTCAATAATGTATTCTCAATTATTTAATCTACTATGTGATAAGGCAGATGATGTGTATGGTGGAAGACTTCCTGTTCATGTAAGGTGTCTACTTGATGAGTTTGCAAATATAGGCTTAATTCCAAAATTTGAAAAATTGATTGCAACAATTCGTTCAAGAGAAATATCAGCAAGCATAATACTGCAAGCACAATCACAATTAAAAGCAATCTACAAAGACCATGCAGATACAATAGTTGGTAACTGCGACTCTACACTTTTTCTGGGAGGAAAAGAAAAAACAACAGTAAAAGAATTATCTGAAACATTAGGAAAAGAAACCATAGACCTATATAACACATCAGAAACAAGACCAAATCAAAAATCTTTTGGACTAAATTATCAAAAAACTGGCAAGGAACTTATGAGTCAAGATGAAATAACTGTAATGGATGGCGGCAAGTGTATATACCAGCTAAGAGGAGTAAGACCTTTCTTGTCTGATAAATTTGATATTACAAAGCATAAAAACTATAAGCTGCTTGAAGATTTTGATAAAAAGAATGTGTTTGATATAGAAGATTATATTAAGAGAAAAGGGAAAGTTAAGCTCAATAGAAATACAGTAATTACAAGATTGTAATATTTTCTGTTATGGCATTATACGGTATGGGTATATTATAATAGATTTATAATACGAGGAGGTTTATGTAAATGTCTAGTATACAAGCTAATCGCTTATCAGAATTTATGTTGAATTATTGCGAATTAATAAACCCAAGCGATGTTTATGATTATAAATTGATTGATGGATTTATTCCTAATTTATATTTTATATTAGGGATTAAAAAATATTATTTTTCTAATGATACTAAAATTATAGATAAAAAAAATGGTAAATTATTTGTGAAATTGGAATCGGAAGATGGGGAAATTATTGAATGTAATTGGACAGTAGTTGATCAAGAAAAGAATTTATTTAAAAATTTGACAATGGAAATTTCTATGGATAAGAGAGTTATGATAGTGAATGGCGTAGATAAGTATCCTGTTGATTATTTTTATTTAAATAACCTTGATATAATTCCTAAGTTTAGAATATTGTATATCGGTCAAGCATTTGGAGGAAGTAAAAACAAGAGGAATGCTATTGATAGATTGAAGAATCATGATAAGTTGCAAAAAATTTTAGCAGACTGTATTTCTAGTAAGTTGAAATATGACGTTAAGATATTGCTATTAGATTTAAATCAATTAGATTTATTCACAACTTTAGGAAAGAAAGAAGATTCTCACTATGAATTGGAGTTTGAAAATAATTTTTATGAGGATTTTCCATCGAAAGCACAAATGATTAATATTGTTGAGGCATTACTAATTAATTATTTTAAACCAGAATATAATAGAGACTTTGCTAAAGGGGCTGTTCCGAGCTTATCACATTCTTCGTACAATGAATTTTATCGTAAACAATACGAGTCAATACTTATAAACTTACAGAAATTAGGTGATATAGAATTATATACTGATGTTAGAACTATTTTTCCTATACAAGAATTTGTAAGAGGGAAAATTTTAGCAAATAATAATGCACAGGAGTTTATTTCAAATTCATTAAAAATGGAGAGGAGAATAGAATGATTAAACATTGTAATTATTCTAGTTGCTAATTTGAGATGGCTATTAGTGTAGCATATAGTTCTCTATTTAAATTTAGGTGGTGATTTTTTGAGTCGTAATAAGATTGAATGTAAGTTATGTCATAAGTTATTTGATTTTGATGAAATGAGTGAAGAACATTATCCAGCTAGGAGTGTTGGAAATGAAGATATTGTTTTGTTAGATATTGTTAAAATGATAGATTCTTTTCAGACTGCTGGAATGAAAAAAATTGAAAAAAGATATCTGCAAGGAGAAAGTATAGGACAAATTTCTGATGGTATTTTTGACAATGAATTATCTCTGCCACTATATCCAAATGGACGTACTGCTAGAACACTTTGTAGAAAATGCAATACTTTTTTAGGAAAATATGATGAAGCGTATTTAAAGTTTTTTTCTATAAATGGAGAACCAAAGATCGTAAAAGGCTTTAATAAAATTACTAAGCTTAAAATCATAAAATCAATTTTCGGAAAGTTTCTTTCTCTTCCTGAAACGATGGATGAAAAATTTGATTTTCTTGATTTTCTTAATGATGAATATGCATTAGAGTATAGAGGAAAATGGAAGATATATTTTGTAAAAAGAGATTTTAGCAGTGACATTATGGGAATGAGAGATATAGGTACAGGTAAAGTAGAATTTAATGAAGGAGTGGTATACGAATTATCTGATGATAAGTTCATATTTAACCTTATGAATTTTGAGAAACACTCATGTTATGATATGACTGATTTATTTGATATTTTGAGCAAAAATTACAAATTGGTTACCGGTACTGGAACTAATGGTGGATACCATGCACAAGTACTGATTTCTCGTTTATTTAAAGAAATATATTGAATCTTAATTTAATTAGCATTATTTGTTTCACTTTATAAATCATGCTAGACGATAGAAAAATAAAAATCTATCGTCTTTTTTCATGCCTATTTTCAATTTATAATGCAATCAATAAATAGGGAAAACTCGCAGAGAAGCTAACTAGTATTTCAAATGCCTCTCACTAATATATACACGACAAAATGCTAGTTCCCTTAAATACGAAATGAGAAAAGATGATAAGGATAAGAAGCCCTACCTAAAAGACAACTAAATATACAAATACTTGGCGATTGGAATTAACTTTTCAGTCGCTTTTTTAATTGGAGGATAAAATGAACAAAGAAATGATTAATATCAATGCCAATCTGATAAAAGAACCTACTTTTGGAACTTTTACAAAAGGTGATAAAGAGATTCAAGTTGTAAATTTTGCTCTTGTTAAAAAATATGGAAAGGGCAAAGAATATACAAATTGCTCAGTATATGGAGAAAAGGTAGAAATTGTAAAAGAATTTGAAAAAGGAGATCTAATCCATGTCTTTGGATATTTCAAAGAAAACAAAAAAGGAGATAAGGTCTACAAGAACTTTATAGTTAAATCACTAAACAAAATAGAAAAAGACAAGAAAACTAGGAGAAATAATATAGAATTTTTACAGATGGAGTTGGATTTAAAGGAAGTTGCAACTGCAATTTTTGCAGGTTTATTTTAGCGTTTAATGACTTATAAAATACTATATTATTGATTATTTTTTTAAATGAGTAAAAATTTATGATTTTTTTATTTTTTTAGATTTACCTCTTAACAATTAAATAATCAAAGGAGAAAGTTATGTCTAAGAAAGTACTTGAAATAAAATATCTAAACAAATCTTATGTTAAAAGAAAAATTATAAATAATTTAAATATGACTGTATTTAGAGGAAATATTTATAGTTTTTTTAAAAAAAAGAGAGGGGAATACAACTGCTAATAGAATGATAACATAACTTATATAACTTATAAGGGTAGATTCTGGAGAGATTTTAATAAATGATAAACCTGTAATAAAAAATGGGGATCAAGCAATTAAAAATATAGGAGCTATGGTAGGAGCTCCTAAGTTTTATGGAAATCTATTTGGGTATGGATATTTAAAATTAATGGCAAAACTAATTGTTGGAACAAGTGATAAAGATATTGATAAATCACTTGAATTAGTAGGTCTAAAAGATAGAGGTAAAGAAAAACTTGCCTCATACTCTTTGAGGATGAAACAAAAACTTGGCATGACTTATCAACTTCCTTATCTGTAATATAAGCCAGGCCCACACAGATGAAATAAGTGACGGAGTTGCTAATAGCCCAAAAAAAGGATTAATATATAAGAATAATAAATAAAAAATTGAACAATAGAATCAAGTAACTAAAAAAGTATTCATCATTTGGTATATATTACAAAGATATAAATTACATAAAAGCTGGGGAGTCTTTAGATAAAATTGTAGAAGATTTAAATAAATCATTTAAAACTGAAATAGAAAATATTTTTTATAATAATGGTATAAAAGAAAGTACGATAATAGGCTTATCTTTAGTAAAAAAAATCATCAATAATGGTGGAGGAGATATAAAATTACAAAGTGAATTTGAAAAATATACAGTATTTTTATAGAGGTGCCTATAGTTCAAATAAAATAAATAAACTTGCAAAAAATTAAAAAAAATAAATTAATAAAAGGTATAGACGATTTTGATGTCTACACCTTATATTAATTTTCAAAACAAATACAACTTATAAGTACCTGCCTAAATACAAAAGAAATTAAAAAGACCTTAGGAGCTTAGCTTATGTATTAATTTCACTTTAATAGTTGAAATTTGTTGTAGAAAAATTTTTAATAAATTTATACTCTCTGTTTTTATCTCCTATATATAAATTAAGAAATAAAAATTTGCAAATTTTCACTTTGGCATATATAATAAAACGGATTGGTACAAAAATTATAAGAAAATGCTTGAAAATTTTTAAAAAAATTAGGAAATTCACTTGATTTTTCTTATGAATTGTTGTATCATATTTAAGTGCTATGAAGTGGGAGGTTGCTTTCACACTAAGCCAGATGTGGAAGGTAATTTCCACCAAGCAAGCTAGAGAAAAATCTCTAGTGCTTTCCAAATATAATTAAACGCCCGGTAGGGTGGCACATCAAAAGGAGGAAAAATGGCTAATCAAAAGATAAGAATTAGACTAAGAGCGTATGATCATGAAATAATTGACAGCTCTGCAGAGAAAATCGTTGAAGCGGTAAAAAGATCAGGAGCAAAAGTAAGTGGACCTATTCCATTACCAACTGAAAAAGAAGTTATAACAATTCTTCGTGCGGTTCACAAATACAAAGACTCAAGAGAACAGTTTGAACAAAGAACACACAAAAGATTAATCGACATCATTGGACCAAATGCAAAAACTTTAGATTCTCTAAAGAAATTGAATTTACCAGCTGGTGTTGACATAGAAATAAAACTGTAATTAGAATGATTGAAGGTTTTCCAAATAATTTTGGATCAATCCGCTGTAATTAAGGAGGTACTCAAATGAAGAGTATATTTACAACAAAAGTAGGCATGACTCAAGTCATTGATGAAGATGGTGTTGTTACACCTGTAACTGTACTTAAAGCTGATGAGAATGTAATAGTTCAAGTTAAATCAGAAGAAGTTGATGGTTACAATTCAATCCAAATCGGTTATCATGACAAAAAAGAAAAAAATGTTAAAAAACCTATCAAAGGACACTTTGACAAGGCTGGCGCTTCTTATAAAAGATTTTTAAGAGAAGTTAGACTTGATGAAAAATCAGAATTTAATCCTGGGGATACACTTAGTGTTGACCAATTTGAAGAAGGCGAATTAGTAGATATTACTGCTATTTCTAAAGGAAAAGGAACACAAGGTGCTATCAAAAGATGGAATTATGGAAGAGGACCAGCAAGCCACGGTTCTAAATCACACAGAGTAGCAGGAGCAAGAGCAGCAGGTTCTGATCCAGCTAGAGTGTTCAAAGGTAGAAAAGGCTCTGGAAAAATGGGACATGAACGTGTAACAGTTCAAAACCTAAAAGTTGTTAAAGTCAATACAGAAGACAGCTACATCCTAGTTAAAGGCGCAGTTCCAGGACCAAAAGGTGGACTTGTTCAAGTTAAACAAGCAACAAAGAGCCTATAATAAGGAGGAATAAATGCCTAAAGTAGAAGTTTTAAATATTAAAGGAGAAAATGTTGGTGAAATCGAGTTAAATGAAACTCTTTTTGCAGCAGAAATTGCTGAAACAGCTGTTTATGATACAGTTAAAAACCAACTAGCTAATAAAAGACAAGGCACACAATCCGCTAAGACTCGTGCAGAAGTAAGAGGTGGTGGAAGAAAGCCATTTAGACAAAAAGGAACAGGTAGAGCTAGACAAGGATCTATAAGAGCTCCTCACTATACAGGCGGTGGAATTGTATTTGCACCAAAGCCAAGAGACTATAGCTACAAAATTCCTAAGAAAATGAGAAGAAAAGCTCTTTACTCAGTTTTAACTTCAAAAGTAAATGATAATGAATTAATTGTACTTGATGAATTAAAACTTGATTCATACAAAACTAAAGAAGCTAATGAAATTTTAAATAACATTAATGCAAACAAAAAAGCTTATGTAGTTATTGCTGAAAATGATGACAAAGTTTATAGATCATTTAGAAACATTGAAGGATGCAACGTAGAAAAAGCAAACTTAATTAATGTATATGATCTTTTAAGACATGACAAACTTGTTATTACAAAAGACGCAATAAAAAAACTTGAGGAGGTATTTATATAATGAAATCACCTTACGATATAGTAAAAAGACCAATAATTACTGAAAAAAGTATGGAATTAATTGAAGAAAATAAATACACTTTTGAAGTAGACAAAAATGCAAACAAAGCAGAAATCAAACACGCAATCGAAACTATCTTTGAAGGAGTAAAAGTTAAAAAAGTAAGAACTTTAAACTTTACTGGTAAAAAAGTTAGAACTAGATATGGTTATGGTAAAAAAGCTGATTGGAAAAAAGCTTATGTTACATTAACTGAAGATTCTGAAGCAATTGAATACTTCGACGGAATGTAGGGAGGATTTAAATGCCTATAAGAAAATTAAAACCAACATCAAACGGACACAGAAATATGTCTGTTATGACATACAGTGAAATTACAAAAAAAGCACCAGAAAAATCTCTAACAACTGATTTAAGAAAATCAGGTGGAAGAAACAATACTGGTAGAATAACAGTTCGCCATAGAGGTGGTGGAGCTAAAAGAAAATATAGAATCATTGATTTCAAAAGAAACAAAGATAATATACCAGCAAGAGTAAAAGCTATTGAATACGATCCAAACAGATCAGCAAATATTGCTCTTTTAGCTTATGCTGATGGAGAAAAAAGATATATACTTGCTCCAAGAAATTTAAAAGTTGGAGATGTAGTTGAAAGTGGAAAAGAAGCAGATATTAAACCAGGTAATGCACTTGAATTAAAAGATATTCCAGTAGGTACACAAATCCACAATATCGAACTTAAAGCAGGAAGAGGAGCAATCCTTGTAAGAAGTGCAGGAGTTTCTGCTCAACTTATGGCTAAAGAAGGAAGATTTGCAACAGTAAAATTACCAAGTGGCGAAACAAGACTAATCCACAATGATTGTAAAGCAACAATCGGTATGGTTGGAAACATTGAACACGAATTAGTAAGAATTGGTAAAGCTGGAAAAACAAGATACTTGGGACAAAGACCACACGTAAGAGGATCAGCAATGAACCCAGTAGACCATCCACACGGTGGTGGTGAAGGTAGAACACCAGTAGGAAGACCAGCACCATCAACACCATGGGGTAAACCAGCACTTGGTCTTAAAACAAGAAAAAAGAAAAATAAATCTTCTAAATATATAGTAAGAAGAAGAAACGAAAAATAGGGGGATTTAATGGCTAGATCACTAAAAAAAGGACCTTTTGTCGATGAACATTTAATGAAAAAAATTGAAGCATTAAATGAAAAAAATGACAAAAAGGTAGTTAAAACTTGGTCAAGACGTTCTACAATATTTCCTGAATTTGTAGAACATACTATAGCAGTTCACGATGGTAGAAAGCATGTTCCAATATATATAACAGAAGATATGGTTGGACATAAACTTGGAGAGTTCGTTCCAACAAGAACTTTCAAAGGCCATGCTAAAAAAGCAACAGAAATGAAATCAAAATTAAGTTAGGAGAGTATAAATGGAAGTTAAAGCAACAGCTAAATATGTAAGAATATCTCCTCTTAAAGTTAATTATATATGTAGAGAAATTAGAGGTAAACAAGTAGACGAAGCACTTAATATTTTAAGATTTACAAACAAAAAAGGTGCTAGACTACTTTCAGATGTACTAAAAAGTGCAATAGCAAATGCAGAAAACAATAACGGATTATCTAGAGAAAATCTTATTGTTAAAAAAGCCTTCGCAAACGACGCTCCAACTATGAAAAGATGGAGACCTAAGGCAAAGGGTGCAGCTTATCCAATCCTTAAGAGATCATCTCACATAGGCGTAGTTCTTACACAAGAAGAAGTAGAGGAGGCATAATAATGGGTCAAAAAGTAAATCCTAAAGGTTTTAGAGTTGGCGTAATTAAAGAATGGGACTCTAAATGGTATGCAAATAAAAAAGACTTTTCTGAACTTTTAGTAGAAGATCACAAAATAAGAGAATTAGTTAAAAAAGAAGTTTACGATGCAGGAATTTCTGATATAGAAATTGAAAGAGCAGTAAATAACATAAAAGTTTCAGTTTATACCGGAAAACCAGGAATGGTAATCGGCAAGGGCGGAGCAGGAGTTGAAGAATTAAAGAAAAAAGTTGAAAAAATCGCTCCTGGCAAAAGAGTAATAATAAACGTTGAAGAAATTAAAAACCAAGACGTTGATGCCCAATTAGTAGCTGAAAACATTGCAGCACAACTTGAGAATCGTATCACATTTAGACGTGCTATGAAACAAGCAGTTCAAAGAACAATGAGAGCTGGAGCTGTAGGAATTAAAACACAAGTATCTGGTAGACTTGGTGGAGCTGATATGGCAAGAAGTGAAGGATACAACGAAGGAAAAGTACCACTTCAAACACTAAGAGCAGATGTTGATTATGGTTTTGCAGAAGCAGATACCCAATACGGTAAAATCGGATGTAAAGTTTGGATAAACAGAGGAGAAGTACTTCCTGGAGAAAAAGCAAAAAGAATTCCAGACATCAAACAACCAAAGCAAAACAGAAGAAATAAGAAAAGACGTCCAAATAGAAGAAATAACGATAGATAAGATTATTATCTCAAGGAGGAAACAAGATTATGTTAATGCCTAAAAGAGTAAAATATCGTAGACAACATAGAGGAAGAATGAAAGGTAAAGCCCAAAAAGGCAATACACTTTCTTATGGTGAATACGGATTACAATCACTTGGTAGCACATGGCTTACAGCAAACCAAATAGAGGCTGCAAGACGTGCTATGACAAGATATATAAAAAGAGGCGGAAATATTTGGATAAAAGTATTTCCAGATAAACCAGTATCAAAGAAGCCAGCAGAAGTAAGAATGGGATCTGGTAAAGGTGCTCCAGAATATTGGGTAGCAGTAGTAAAACCAGGTAGAATGTTGTTTGAGATGAGTGGAGTAAGCGAAGAAGTAGCAAGAGAAGCTATGAGACTTGCAGCCCAAAAACTACCAATCAAAACAAAATTCGTAAAAAGGCTTGAGGTCAAAGAAGTGGAGGAAGCTTAATGAAAGCAGTAGAAATCAGAAAATTAAGTGAAAGCGAATTAAATAAAAAACTTTTCGATTTACAATCTGAATTATTTAATCTTCGTTTCCAAATGGCTACAGGTCAACTTGAAAACCCAGCTGCTATTGGAAATGTTAAAAAAGATATAGCTAGAGTAAAAACAATCCAAACAGAGAGAAAGCTCAATATAAATAAGGAGGCTTAACTTGATGGAAAGAAATAGTAGAAGATCCGTTCAAGGAGTAGTTGTATCAGATAAGATGGATAAAACAATCACAGTAAAAGTTGAAACAAAAATCCAACACCCTGTATACAAGAAAAGATTAAAAGTAAGTAAGAAATATAAAGCTCACGATGAGAACAATGAAGCTAGAGTTGGCGATACAGTAACAATAATGGAAACTAGACCATTAGCAAAGACAAAAAGATGGAGACTAGTTAAAATTAACGAAACTGCGGTTCGTGCTTAATTAGGTAAAGGAGATTATTATGATACAACAAGAATCTCGTATGAGAGTAGCAGATAACTCCGGAGCAAGAGAACTTTCAGTTATCAAAGTTCTTGGTGGAGCCGGAAGAAGATACGCAAACATTGGGGATATAGTTACATGTTCAGTTAAAAGTGCAACACCCGGTGGAGCGGTAAAAAAAGGTGAAGTTGTAAAAGCTGTTATAGTAAGAACTTCAAGAGGAGTTAAAAGAAGCGATGGATCATATATAAAATTTGATGACAACGCAGCTGTAATAGTAAAAGATGACAAATCACCTGTAGGAACTCGTATATTCGGGCCAGTAACAAGAGAACTTCGTCATGAAGGATTCATGAGAATTATCTCACTTGCACCGGAAGTATTATAGGAGGATTAAATGCATATTAAAAAAGGCGATAAAGTCCAAGTAATATCAGGTGAATACAAAGGACACGTAGGAGAAGTTATTAAAGCATTTCCTAAGGAAAATAGAGTAATAGTTGAAGGTGCAAACATTCAAACTAAACACCAAAAAGCAAGACAAATGGGAGAAGAAAGTGGAAGATTTGAAAGAGAAGGAAAAATCTCAGCATCAAAAGTTCTACTATATTCAGAAAGCTTGAAAAAAGGTGTAAGAACATCAACTGAAATAATCGATGGAAAAAAAGTTAGAGTTTGCAAAAAAACTGACGAAAAATTCGATTAGATCCAAAAGGAGTAATTATGACAAGTAGATTAAAAGAAAAATATAAATCAGAAGTTGTTAAAGGACTTGTGGATCAATTCGGTTATGAAAACTTAATGCAAGTACCAAAACTTGAAAAAATTGTTATAAATATCGGACTTGGCGAAGCTAAAGATAACAAAAACATTTTAAACAAGGCAAAAAATGAACTTGCACTTATTACAGGTCAACAACCAATTGAAATAAAAGCAAAAAAATCTGTATCAAACTTCAAACTAAGAGAAGGCCAACCAATAGGTACAAAGGTAACTCTTAGAGGAGAAAAAATGTATGATTTCATGGATAAATTAATTTCAATTTCTCTACCAAGAGTTAGAGACTTCAGAGGAATTAATCCAAATTCATTTGATGGAAGAGGAAATTATTCATTAGGAATCAAGGAACAATTAATATTCCCAGAAATTAACTATGATGACGTTGATTTCTTACATGGTATGGATATTACATTTGTAACAACAGCAGAAACTGATGAAGAAGCTAAAGCATTCTTAACATTAATGGGAATGCCTTACAGAAAATAAAGGAGCAAAAAATGGCAAAAAAGTCAATGATTGCGAAACAAAAAAGAAAGCCAAAATATAGTACAAGAGCATATTCAAGATGCAAGATTTGTGGAAGACCACATTCTGTATTAAGAAAATACGGTATTTGCCGTGTATGCTTTAGAGAGCTCGCAAACAAAGGTGAAATTCCTGGAGTAAGAAAAGCAAGCTGGTAAGTTAGGAGGAAAATAATTATGATGACAGATCCAATTGCGGATATGCTAACAAGAATAAGAAATGGTAACAAAGCTAATCATTTATCTGTAAGCTTACCATCTTCTAATGAGAAACGTGCTATTGCTCAAATTCTATTAGACGAAGGTTACATCAAAGGATTTGATGTAGAAGAAGACAATAAGCAAGGTATTCTTACAATAGACTTAAAATACGCAGAAGAAGGCGAAAAAGTTATATCAGGACTTAGAAGAATTTCTAAACCAGGATTAAGAGTTTATGTAAAAGCAAACGAAGTACCAAAAGTTTTAGATGGACTTGGAATTGCAATAATCTCAACATCAAAAGGACTATTAACAGATAAAGCTGCAAGAGAGGCAAATGTCGGCGGCGAAGTTATGTGTTATGTATGGTAAGGAGGAATAAATGTCAAGAATAGGTAAAAAACCAATTGAAATCCCTTCTGGAGTAACTATTGATGTTAAAGACAATTTGGTTACAGTTAAAGGACCAAAAGGTGAAGATTCTCAATTAGTATCAAAAAACTTGAAACTTGAACAAGAAGAAAACGAGTTATGCGTAATAACTTCTGAAAATCCTACAAAAATCGAAAATCAAGAACATGGTCTTTACAGATCATTGATTGCTAATATGGTTTTGGGAGTAACAGAAGGTTATCAAAAAACTCTTCAAATAGAAGGAACAGGATATAGAGCCCAAAAACAAGGTAAAACTCTAGTAATGAATCTAGGATTTTCACACCAAGTTAAAATGGACGATCCTGAAGGAATTGAAGTAGAAGTTCCTAACGATAGAACAATCGTTGTAAAAGGAATCAATAAGCAACTTGTTGGACAATATGCAGCAAACATTAGAAACTGGAGAAAACCTGAACCATACAAAGGTAAAGGAATCCGTTACGAAGGTGAGCATATTAGAAGAAAAGTTGGTAAGACAGGTAAGTAGGGGGCAATAATGGCTAAAAAAACAAAAGAGCAAAGATTAAAAACTCGTAAATATAGAGTTAGAAATAAAGTCAGTGGAACTGCTCAAAAACCAAGACTTAGTGTCTACAAATCAAATACTAATATATACGCACAATTAATAGATGATGATGCACAAGTAACACTTGCAAGTGCAAATACATTACAAAAAGAAGTAAACGAAGGTTTAGAAAATTGTGCAAATATAGAAGCTGCCACAAAAGTTGGCGAAATGATAGCAAAAGTTGCACTTGATAAAGGAATCGAAGAGGTTGTTTTTGATAGAAACGGATATCTTTATCACGGAAAAGTAAAAGCCCTAGCTGAAGCAGCAAGAGAAAATGGTCTTAAGTTTTAACGAGGGAGGATTTAGATGTATTTATTAAAACAAGATGTAGACAAACTAAACCTCGAAGATAGAGTAGTTAGTATAAATAGAGTTGCAAAAACTGTAAAAGGTGGACGTAACATGAGATTTGCTGCCCTAGTGGTAGTAGGAGATCAAAATGGACATGTAGGAGTAGGAACAGGAAAAGCTACAGAAGTTCCTGAAGCTATAAGAAAAGCTACAGAAGATGGAAAAAAACACATGGTTACAGTTCCTATAGTAAACACTACAGTTCCACACAGAATATTGGCAAACAAAGGTGCAGGATCTGTACTATTAATGCCAGCTAAAGAAGGTACAGGAATCATAGCTGGTGGACCAGTTCGTGCTATCTGTGAACTTGCAGGATACAAGGACATCAGAGCTAAAAACTTAGGTTCATCAAATCCAAAAAATATCATTAATGCTTGCTTAAAAGCTTTTGCTTCTATGAAAACAGTAGAAGAAGTTGCAAGATTACGTGGTAAATCAATAGAAGAATTCGATTATTAAGGAGTATTCTATGGCAAAAGTTGAAATCAAATTAAAAAAATCCTTCATAGGCAGAAAAGACGATCAAATAGCTACAGCAAAAGCACTAGGTCTTAGAAAGATTGGTCAAACAGTAGTTAGAGAAGACAATTCTGCATTAAGAGGAATGATAAACAAAATTCCATTTATGTTGGAAGTTAAAGAATTAAGCTAGGAGGTGTAAAATGAAACTTCACGATTTAAAACCTAACCAAAAGCTAAAAACAAAAAATAGAAAAGGTAGAGGTCCAGGAAGTGGAAACGGAACTAGAGCAGGTCGTGGTCAAGACGGACAAAACTCAAGAAGCGGTGGCGGAGTTAGACCAGGATTTGAAGGTGGTCAAATGCCATTATTTAGACGTCTTCCAAAAAGAGGATTTAAAAATATCAATAGAAAACAATACGAAACAATAAATGTATGTGATTTAGATATTTTTGAAGACGGTACAGAAGTTACACCTGAACTACTATTTGAAAATAAAATTTTAAATAAAAATAAAGCAAAAGCTGGAATCAAAATTCTTGGCGATGGCGAAATCACAAAGAAATTAACAGTAAAAGCTCACAAGTTTACAAAATCTGCAGAAGAAAAAATCACAGCCCAAGGGGGAAAGGCTGAGGTGATCTAATGTTAGATACGCTAAAGAGAGCTTGGGGTGAAGAAGAAATAAGAAAAAAATTCTACTTCACTCTAGTGATGTTATTAATATATAGACTAGGAAATAACATCCCAATTCCATTTATAGATGCACAAAAGTTAGCAGCAGCATATAAGGGAATGGAAGGAACACTTGTAGATTATTTAAATATGCTAACAGGTGGTGGACTTTCAACCCTATCAATATTTGCCCTTGGGGTGCAACCATACATTACAGCATCAATCGTAATGCAATTATTAACAGTTGTAATTCCAAGACTCGAAGAGCTAACAAAAGAAGGCGAAGCAGGAAGAAAAACTATACAAAAATATACAAGATATATGACAATATTTCTTGCAATATTTCAAGCTATAGCAATAACAAACGGATTATATGGAGCAGCTTTATCATCTGCAACACCATTCCAAAAAATAGTTATGAATGTTGTACTAATCGGTGGAACAATGCTTGTTACATGGATGGGAGAAACCATAACAGAAAAAGGAATAGGAAATGGTGTATCAATTATAATCTTTATGGGTATCATTGCAAATGTACCTAAAACATTAAAAACTTGGAAGACTGGTCTTCATTACAATACAATTACATGGATTTCAATTTTAATCATGGCACTTGTAGTAATTTTTATAGTAGTATTTACAGTAAAAATTACAGAAGGCGAAAGAAAAATACCAGTCCAATACGCAAAAAGAGTAGTTGGAAGAAAAATGTATGGCGGACAATCAACTCATATTCCTGTAAAAGTAAATATGAGCGGAGTAATGCCAATAATATTTGCTTCAGCAGTATTAGCAATTCCATCAACAATCTCATTATTTATGGGAAATGCTAATGGAGGATTGAATCAATTCTTTAGCAAATCAACTTATGGTTTTGTAATTTATCTTGTTGTACAAGCTGTACTAATCCTAGTATTTGCTTATTTCTACAACATGATACAATTTAATACAGTTGAATATGCAAAACAACTTCAACAAAATGGAGGTTTTATTCCAGGAATAAGACCAGGAAAACCAACTAGCGACTACCTAGCAAAAGTAGGAAATAAAATTACATTTATTGGTGCTATTTCGTTAGCGCTACTTACAATAGTACCAGCATTATCATCAAGATTTTTAGGACTAAACTTATCATTTGGAGGAAGTTCAGTAATAATCGTTGTTGGTGTAATACTTGAAACAGTGAAACAAATAGAAGCAATGCTTACTATGAAAAACTATAAAGGATTTTTAAATAGGTAATATTATGAATATCATATTGTTAGGCCCTCCAGGAGCCGGAAAAGGAACACAAGCAGAAAAATTAATAAAAGAATTAGATGCAGTTCAAATATCAACAGGTGATATATTTAGAACAAATATAAAAAATAACACACCTTTGGGAGCTAAGGCAAAAGAATACATGAACAAAGGCCAATTAGTTCCAGATGAGTTAACAATAGATTTAGTATGGGATGCATTAGACAAAGTAGAAGATGGAAAAAGCATACTACTTGATGGATTTCCTAGAAATATTACTCAAGCCGAAGCACTTGATGAAGGAATGCAAAAAAGAGATAATAAGATTGATAAGGTAATAAATATCAATGTGCCTGAAGATGTAATTATTGAAAGAATATCTGGAAGAAGAGTAAATGTGTCAACCGGAAAAGTTTATCATATAAAATTCAACCCACCAAAAGTTGAAGGAATTGATGATGAAACAGGAGAAAAATTAATACAAAGAGAAGATGACACAGAAGCTGCAGTTAAAGAAAGACTTGATGTTTACAACAAACACACATCAGTTTTGATTGATTACTACAACAAAAAAGGTATATTAGTTACTATTGACGGTGCAAAAACTCCTGAAGAAGTTTTTGATCAAATTAAAAAAAGTTTAGAGAAATAAAATAAAAAATATTAACAAATATGCTAAATTTTTCAATGAATTACAAAATCGAAAACGAGATAAAGATAGAGTCTTTCATTAAAGATATCTAGATTATGTCTTGTTGTTAAAAAGAATCAATCAGACATTAATAGATCAAAATAAAAGAAAAGGAGAGATTTTATCGATGTCAAAAAAAGATGCTATAGAAGTAACAGGAGTAGTTAAAGAAGCTCTACCAAATGCAATATTTAAAGTAGAACTAGAAAATGGCCATGAAATACAAGCACATATTTCAGGTAAACTTAGAATGAACTACATTAGAATATTACCAGGGGATACAGTAACAGTAGAATTATCTCCATACGATCTTACTCAAGGCAGAATTACTTGGAGACGCAAATAACAATAAAAAATCTACGATTTTTTCTTGTTATTTTAAATCTAAAAGTGTAGATAAAGAAAGAGAGAACGATAATGAAAGTTAGAGCATCAGTAAAAAAAATGTGTGATAAATGCAAAATTATCAAAAGAAACGGTAAAGTTATGGTAATTTGCGAAAATCCAAAACATAAACAAAGACAAGGTTAAGGAGGTATTAGATGCCAAGAATAGCTGGTATAGACTTACCTAGAGAAAAAAGAGCAGAAATTGGATTGACTTATATTTATGGTATAGGAAAATCTTCAGCGCAAGAAATATTAGAAAAAGCAGGAATCAATCCTGATACAAAAATGAAAGACCTTACAGAAGGAGAACTAGGAAAAATTCGTGAGATATTAGACGACTATACAATCGAAGGTGATTTAAGACGTGAAGTATCTATGAATATTAGAAACCTTAGAGAAATTAATTGCTACAGAGGAATTAGACACAAAAGAGGTTTACCTGTAAGAGGTCAAAATACAAAAAATAACGCAAGAACTAGAAAAGGAAGACATTAGGAGGAGATATGGCAGCAAAGACTAAAAAATCTTCTGCTAAAAGAGGTAGAAGAAGAGTTAAAAAGAATGTCGAAAGAGGACAAGCTCATATCAATTCAACATTCAATAATACAATGGTAACTTTGACAGATGCACAAGGTAATGCCTTATCATGGGCAAGTGCTGGACAATTGGGTTTTAGAGGATCAAGAAAATCAACTCCTTTTGCAGCACAAGAAGCAGCTTTAGAAGCAGCAAAAAAAGCTATGGAATATGGTTTAAAAAGTGTAGAAGTATTTGTTAAAGGACCAGGCTCAGGAAGAGAATCTGCAATCAGAAGCTTACAAGCAGCAGGACTTGAAGTAACAATGATAAAAGACGTAACACCAATTCCTCACAATGGTTGTAGACCACCTAAGAGAAGAAGAGTTTAATAAGGAGAAACTATGGCAGTAAGCAGAGATCCAATATTTAAAAGATGTAGAAGCTTAGGAATCAGCCCAGCATACTTAGGTTACTCAGGAGAATCTAAAAGAACAAACTCTAATCAAAGAAGAAAACTTAGTGAATATGGTATGCAACAAAGGGAAAAACAAAAAGCTAAATTCATCTACGGAGTAAGTGAAAAACAATTTAGAAGTTATTATGAAAAAGCTTCAAAAATGCAAGGACAAACAGGTGAAAACCTAATAATCCTTTGTGAAAGAAGACTTGACAATATAGCATTTAGATCTGGACTTGCTAGAACTAGAAGAGAAGCAAGACAAATCGTAACACATGGACATTTATTAGTAAATGGAAAAAGTGTTGACATCCCATCAATTCTTGTAAACGAAGGAGATGTTATTGAAGTTAAAGAAAAATCTAGATCAAGCCAATTATTTAAAGCTATCAAAGAAACAAACCAATCATTTGGAGTAGTTTCATGGTTAGATTCAGATTTAGAAAACTTAAAGGTAAAAGTTACAAACTTCCCAACAAGAGAAGATATTGATATACCTGTAGAAGAACGTATGATTGTTGAGTTCTATTCTAAATAGAATTAGTTAAATTGTTAGAACTAAGGAGATACAATGATAGAAAAATTAGATACAAAGATTGAAATTTTAGATATAGACGAAGAAACTAATTACGGTAAATTTGTCCTATATCCACTCGAAAGAGGCTATGGTACAACCATAGGAAACAGTATGAGAAGGATGCTTTTATCATCCTTACCTGGTTCTAGCGTCTCAAAGATTCTTATAGACGGGGTACTACACGAATTTTCCACAATTCCTGGAGTTGTAGAAGATGTACCTGAATTAATATTAAATATCAAAGGTATTGATATTAAAAAACATACTAAAGAAGATCTAACACTATTTTTAGATATAGAAGGACCTAAAATTGTTACAGCTAAAGATATAAAAACAGATGCCCAAATCGAAGTGGCAAATCCAGATCATTATCTTGCAACAGTTAATGATAAAGGAAGATTGTTTATTGCCCTTGACGTTACAGATGGTAAAGGATATAGGGTAGCTGAACAAAATAAAAAGGATACTGACCCAATAGGAGCAATAGCTATAGATTCATCATTTACACCAGTAAAAAGCGTAAACTTTACAGTTGAAAATACTAGAGTAGGTGAGTCTACTGATTATGATAAATTAATTCTTGAAGTGTGGACAGATGGAACAATTACTCCACAAGAAGCCTTATCAGAAGGCGCTTCAATTTTGATGGAAGATATAAGATTTTTCAAAGACCTACCAGGTCAACAATTCCCACCAGAAGATGAGGAAGAAGAAATTGAAGAAATCGAAGAAGAAGATAATAATCAAATGGAATTATCAAAAACTATTGAGGAATTAGATCTTTCATTAAGATCATTCAATTGTCTAAAAAGAGCAGGATATAATACTGTTGGTGAGATAATAGAAAAAAGTGAATCTGAGCTAAAGGATATCAAAAACTTCGGTAAAAAATCACTAGAAGAAGTTATTGATAAAATCCACAGTTTAGGACTTAGTTTAAGAGAAGAATAGGAGGATATGATGGCTAATAAAAGAAAGCTTGGTAGAAGAACAGATCATAGAAATGCCCTACTTAGAAATCAAGTTACTTCTTTGTTAGACAATGGTAGAATTACTACTACACTAACAAGAGCAAAAGAAACTCAAAAAATGGCTGATCGTATGATTACATTAGGTAAGAAAAATACACTTCACACAAGAAGACAAGCAGCTCAATATATATACAAACCATCTACAGTTCAAAAATTATTTGGCGAAATTGCACCAAAATATGAAGATAGAAACGGTGGATATACTAGAGTATTAAAATTAGGAACAAGAAGAGGCGATGGTTCCGAAAGAGCAATAATAGAACTTGTATAATAAACTTACTCTATAGCATCTTATGAAAATAAGGTGCTTTTTTTGTGGTAATTTTTAATTTTCAAAATAAAATTAAGATTTAAAATTTGTTTTTATTATTGGATATCAGTTTAATAATTTAGAATGAAAATTTTTTTGTATTTTAAATTTAATATAGATAAGTGAATGATATATAGATTCATTATCAACGGATTTGGATGAGTTAATTTAGATTTTATTGTAAATGGCATTTTGAATTTAATGTAGATATTTTTCATATAGATTGGCAAATAATATATGGATTCATTATCAACAGATTTAGATAAGTTAATTTAGATTTTACTGTACATGGAATTTTAAATTTAATTAAAGATATTTTTAATATAGATTGTAAAATGATATATATATATATTATCAACAGATTTAGATAAGTTAATTTAGATTTTATTGTACATGGAATTTTAAATTTAATGTAGATATTTTTCATATAGATTGGCAAATAATATATGGATTCATTATCAACGGATTTGGATAAGTTAATTTATGTTTTATTGTAAATGGAATTCTAAAATTTATTTTAGATTTTATGTTAAGTTTACAGTGCTTTATTGATATTTTATGTTAATTTTATAATGCTTTATTGATGTTTTATGTTAAGTTACAATGCTTTGTTAATATTTTTATAGTATTTGCTTTTGAATTTTGTTTTGTATTTGGCTTAGATTTTTATTATGAATTTTAATTTGTATTTGATTTAGAGTTTTATAATGAATTTTGATTTTTATTTCGCTTAGAGTTTTATAATGAATTTTGACTTGTATTTGATTTAGATTTTTATTATGAATTTTGATTTGTATTTCGTTTAGAGTTTTATTATTAATTTTGTTTTGTATTTCGTTTAATAGTTTTATTATGAATTTTATTTTTGGGTTTTGTTTTTGATTTTAGATTTCTCTTTATCGATATTTTCTTTAAATTTTAGTTTTTGTTAATAATTTTTTTAATAAAAATTTCATTAGTTTACTTAATTAATTGAAAATATATCTTATAAATGTTACCATAAAAAGAGAATAAATGTTTATAAAGAGGTTCTTATGGGTAAGGCGAATATAGAAAAATTTAGGGATGATAATTTCTATGTCTTAAACTCAATGGATGACTGGGTTAGGATTCTTGATAAGTATGGAAGGCTTGTTTTTATTAATGAAAAAATGAAACGAGATATTCATCTTGATAGGTCACTCATTGAGCAAAATATTGATATAGAAAAACTTAGTGAAAAGGCTGATATTTTTAAAAATACTACAATTGAAGAGGAAAAACTCATTAATGGTAAATATTATTCTATTAAATCTTCTCCCCTTTATAATGACAATGAATTTATGGGAATTATTGAAGTTTATAGGGATATAACTAGCGAATCTAGGATGAAAGTTGATCTTTTTAATGCAAATAGAAAAATGCTTGAAGATATTAGATTTGTTAGAAAAATTCAAGCAAGTATTTTGCCAAAAAATAAAACTTATGGGGATATAAAGCTTGAGGGAAGATATATTCCATCAAATGATCTTTCGGGGGATTTGTTTGATATTATTAAGGTTGATGAAAATAGGTATGCCTTTTATATAGCTGATGTTATGGGTCATGGGGTTAAATCTTCTATTATGACCATGTTTGTAAAATTATCTATAAGCGGAATTTTTGAACGACATAGTGATTATTCTCCAGGTCAAGTTTTGAAAAAACTTAGGGAAAAGTTTGTAAAACTTGATATGAATTCATCCCAGTATTTTACAGTTTGGGTTGGAATTTTTGATAGCCTAAATGATAGCCTTACTTTTTCTAATGCTGGACATAATTGCCCACCTCTTCATCTTATTGAAAATAAAAATCGTGTAAATAAACTTGTTGTTTCTGGTAGGATGATTTCTAATATTATTGAGCAAAATATTTACCAAGAAGTTACTATTAAACTTCATCCTAAAGACAGGATTTTATTTTATACTGATGGTGTTATTGAAAGTAAAGATATTGAAAAAAACGAGTATTCTGTTGAAAGATTGATGGAAAAATTAAAAAATAAAAATAATCTTGATTCTATTTTAGAGGATTTAGAAAAATTTACTTGGGGCGAACAAGATGACGATATTAGTCTTGCCCTAATCGATTATAAAGGAGAAAAAAATGAAAATTAATCAATATATTGACCACACTTTATTAAAAGCTGATGCAAGAAAAGATGAAGTTAAAAAGATTGTAGAAGAAACTTTAGAATATAATTTTAAATCTATTTGTGTAAATTCTTCTTATGTTTCTATGATTAGAGATATGGATAAGGATATTAGAATTACATCTGTTATTGGTTTTCCTTTGGGGGCAATGACTACAAAGGCTAAGGTTTTTGAAACAGAAGATGCCATAAAAGATGGGGCAGATGAAATTGATATGGTAATTAATGTTGGAAGATTAAAAGATAAAGATTATGCTTACGTTTTGGAAGATATAAAAGAAGTTAAAAAAGCTTGTGGAGATAAAATTTTAAAAGTTATTATTGAAACTTGCCTACTTGATGATGAAGAAAAAATTAAAGTGTGCGAACTTTCCAAAGAAGCTGGTGCAGATTTTGTAAAAACTTCTACAGGATTTTCTACGGGTGGAGCTACAAAAGAAGATGTGGCTCTTATGAGAAAAACTGTTGGAGAAGAAATGGGAGTTAAGGCAAGTGGAGGAATCCATACCTATGATGAGGCAATGGAAATGATAAATGCAGGAGCAAGTAGACTTGGTTGTTCAGCATCAATTGCCATCGTTGAAGGGGAAAAATAAATGAGTGATGTTATGATGCAAGCCTTCGAGTGGGATAGTCCCGCTGACGGAGGCTATTATGCTTTTTTGAAGGAAAATGCAAAGAAAATAAAGGATGCAGGAATTGATGCTCTTTGGCTTCCACCAATGTGCAAGGGCGGAGGCGACCAAGATGTTGGATATGGAATTTATGACTTGTGGGATTTGGGAGAATTCGACCAAAAAGGCACAGTCAGAACAAAATATGGAACAAAAAAAGAACTTCTTGAGGCTATTGATGAACTTCACAAAAACCATATAAAAGTTTATGCAGATGTTGTTTTAAATCACAAGGGAAACGCCGATTTTGAAGAAGAATTTATGGCGAGAATGGTAGATCAAAATAACAGAGAAAAAGACGTATCAGAAGATATGAAAATAAAAGCTTGGACAGGTTTTGATTTTCCGGGAAGGGCTGGAAAATATTCTGATTTCATTTGGCATTATTATCATTTTACAGGCGTTGATTACGATTCAAATACCGACACAAAGGCAATTTTTAGAGTCCTTGGCGAAGGAAAATATTGGGACGATGGCGTAAGTGATGAAAAAGGAAATTTTGATTATCTAATGAACGCTGACATAGATCATTCCCATCCAGAAGTAAGAGAAGAAATTTTTAAATGGGTTGATTGGTTTATGGAAGAAACAGGGGTTGATGGCTTTAGATATGATGCATTAAAACACATTTCTGACGAATTTATTTATGATTTATCAAATCATATTATGGAAAAAAAGAAAGATAATTTTTATCTTTTCGGGGAATATTGGCAATATGACGAAGGTCAAATCGATGGATATTTGGACGATACTGATTGGAAAATAGACTTATTTGATGTGCCACTTCATTTTCACTTTGAAGAAGCTAGTAAATCTAACGGAAATTATGATATGAGAAATATTTTTAATAATACAATTGTCAAAAATCATCCCCTCCAAGCAGTAACCTTTGTCGACAATCACGATTCCCAACCAGGTCAGTCATTGGATTCTTGGGTTGAAGATTGGTTTAAAGAAATCGCCTACTCCTTGATTTTATTTAGAAAAGACGGCTATCCTTGTATTTTTGCAGGAGATTATTATGGACTAAAAGGAGAAATCAAAAAAGATCCATTAAAAGAAATGATAGATAAGATGCTTGATGTGAGAAAAAAATATTCTTTTGGCGATCAAGATGATTATTTTGATAATCCACAAGTTGTAGGTTGGGTAAGAAGAACAGATTCTGATACATCTTCTCTTGCAGTTTTAATTTCCATAGGAGATATGGCTGAAAAACAAATGTTTGTAGGCGAAGAAGAAGCTGGAAAAATCTATGTAGATTTGTCAGGCAACAACAAAAACGAAGTTACAATTGATGAAGAAGGAAACGGAATTTTTAATGTTGGACCTGGCTCAGTTTCATATTGGGCAGCAAAGGAAAATTAAAACAAATGAAATATTACGCAGTAAAAAAAGGCAGAAATCCTGGGATATACACATCCTGGGATTTGTGTTTAAAAGAAGTAAAAGGTTACAAGGGAGCAATATACAAGTCTTTTAGGAAAAAAGAAGATGCAGAAGATTTTTTGGAAGATAAAGAAATTGAGATAAATCCTGACAAGGATTCAGTAATAGCCTATATAGACGGTTCATATTCCAAAAAAGATAAAAAATACGGCGTGGGAATTGTCTACATAACAGACGAAAAAATCGAAGAAATTTATAAAGATTTTGATGACGAATTTCATATCCACAGAAATGTTGCAGGAGAAGTAAAGGCAAGTGTTGGAGCAATCAACAAGGCGATTTCTGAAGGCAAAAAAACAATCTATATCCACTACGATTATCAAGGCATAGAATCATGGGCAAAAGGAGAGTGGAAAAGAAATAACGAACTTACCCAAAGATACTACGAATTTTTCCAAAAAGCAAAAGAAAAAATTGACGTACATTTCATAAAAGTAAAGGCCCACTCAAACGACAAATACAACGACATGGCAGACGCCTTGGCGAAAAAATCCTTGGGGATAGAAGGATAAAATTTATAATAAATTAAGATAAGATAGACAGAAAAGTTAAAGAGCTTTTCTGTTTTATTTTTTACTTAAAATTTCTAAATAAAATGGTACTATATATAAGGATAAAAATTTAAGGGGGATATATGAATTGTTTAATTGGTCAGTCAGGTGGTCCCACAGCTGTTATTAATTCTTCTTTGGCTGGTGCTATCCAAGCTGGGATTGATTTTGATTTTGAAAATGTATTTGTTTCTTTAAATGGAATTGAAGGGCTTTTGCATGAAAATATAAAATGCGTTGATAAAGATTTGTTTGAAAAAGAAAAGGCGAACGAAAGGCTTAGAAAAAGACCTTCTTCTATTCTTGGTTCTTGTCGTTTTAAATTAAGCGAGGATTTAAAAGATTGGCAATATAAAAAAATCTTTGAAAATTTAAAAAAATATGAGATTTCAACTTTTGTATATATTGGTGGAAATGATTCAATGGATACAGTTATGAAACTCAATTCATACATAGAAAAAAATAAGATTGATTGGGTAAATGTGGTTGGTTGCCCAAAAACAATTGACAATGATTTGTGCGAAATGGACCATTCGCCTGGCTTTGCATCAGCATCAAAATTTGTAAATTCTGCCCTAAGACAAATTAGGCTTGATTGCGATATTTATCCAATAAAATCAGTTACCTTTGTAGAAATTATGGGAAGAAATGCAGGTTGGCTTACAGCAACTTCATATCTTGCAAATTATAAAAGAAAAAAAGATATAGTGAATTTAGTCTATCTTCCAGAAGATAAAAAATCATTAGATGATATAGAAAAAGAAATTAAAGAAAAATTTGAAGAAGATAATAATTTGCTAATAGAAGTTTCAGAAGGCTTTATGGACAAAGATGGAAAACTTTTAAATGAAAAACAAAAATCATTTGATAAAGGCTTCAATCATCCAATAATTGCAGGCATTGGCTTAAAAATTTCAGATTATATTCACGATAAATTAAAAGTAAAAACTCGTTCGGTTGAATTAAATATTGTCCAAAGAACAAGTTTTCTAATTTCAAAAACCGATTCAGATGAGGCTTACCAATTGGGATATTTGACAATAAAATATGGGAAGGAAAAAACAAATCTAGTTCCAATATTAAAAAGAGAAAACTCTAAGGATTATAAAGTAAAATATTTTACAACAAAACCATCAAATATAGCAAATAAAGAGAAAAAAATCCCACAAGAATGGCTAGAATCAAGAGAGATTTTAAAAGAAAAAATTACAAATTACACTCTTCCATTAATAAAAGGAGAAATAGACCAAGAATTTACAGATGGAATTTTTGATTATATAAGATTGGAAGATTTTACAAAAAATAATTAAATAAATTTATAAAAATAAATTAGTATGAGAAAAAAACTTATGCTAATTTTTTTTGTGTAATTTTTTTCGCAAATATGTAAATGTTTTGTGAAAAAGCTTTTCTTTCAGTGATTATTAGTATATAATTGAAGTAATAATATAGTAAAAAAAAGGAGGTATTTTTAGTGAAAATTAAAAAGAATAAAAAAATTATTTTAACACTATTACTAGCTATTATTTTGCTCGGTACAAATATAGCTTTGGCGTCGTATACAAAACGTGATGACGATAGCGATGATATTTATATCGACAAGATAAATGAATCAATTGTAAAAAAACCTACTGAGCTTGATGAAAGCAAGGATATTGATGAACAATTAAAAAATCCAAAATATCCTGACATTTACACTTATAGGTGGGATTACAAAATTGGTGTAAAAGAAAATGGTTTAGATAAGGACAAAATAATTTTTCAACCATACATAGCAAGCGTAGGAGAAAATGCAAGCCCAGAAGAAAGGGAAAAAGTTTTAAAAACTATAAACTTGCCTGAAATAAAAGGCTACGACAAACCAAATGGCATTGATTCCTATGATGTTACTTATGATTTTGTAAAAAAGAATGCCGAAGATACAAAAAATGATGCTAGCTTTTTGTTTTATGGAAATACTGATTATAAATATGAACCAAAAGAAGGAAAAATTAAAGTAAAATATCTTTTCCAAAACTTATATGAAAAGGAAAAATATGAAGATCCGAAAGATGGAGAAAAACCATTAATCAAAACATATACGGCAAAAACTGGGGATAAATTTAAAATCCCAGAATTAAATGAAAAAGATAGTGAAAAGTATGCAAAAGGATTTGAACCAGAACAAAACAATCTTGAGGTAACAGTTCCAGAAAATGCAAGTGATACTCCATTAATTTATCACTACAATAGAAAAACTTTCCAAGTAGATTTTGATTCTGATGGTGGAACTTATGTACCAAATATGACCTTATACTATGGTCAAACTATTCCATATTTTGATTACAAACCAAAAAAAAGTACGTCTGAATTTAAAGGATGGAAGTCTAATATAGATTTAGAAACTTCTGATGGCAAAATAATAAAAAAAGGCGATCTTATAGACATGAAAAATTATCCAGATGGTCTAAAAGAGGCAATGCCAGCAGAAAACATCATCTTTACTGCAGAATGGAATGAAAAACCAACAGCAGATTATAAGATTCAATTTTGGACTCAAAAAGCAGAATCTGATGGCTATGATTTTATTGGAGCAAAAGTAATAAAAGATGCGAAAACAAACTCTCGCCCAGATTTAGATTCAATGTTACCAGAAGGTTTCAAATTCCCTGAAATAGAAAAAGATCTTACAAAAAAGGGAAAAGAAAAAGAACTTAATAAATATTATGTTAGAAATACAAAAAAAATAAAAGAAGAAAATACAGAAAATGTTAAAAATGATGATGGAACAAGTAAAGTTGTTGTAAAAAAAGTTCATTCTGATAGCTCAACTACCTATAACATTTACTATGATCGTCAAACATATACAATGCTATTTGAAAAATTCTGTATTGATGAACCTGATGCTGGTTTTCCAGCTAAAGAAGCAAAAATGGTACTTCCTGATGGAAGAAAATATGATTCTACAAAAGAAGTGAACAAACCATATAAATTTACAGCAAAATTTGGCGAGAGAATGACAAAATGGCCTAATGATATGTGGCTTATAGAAAAAGGCGGAGTTGACTTTGGTCCAAATCATAGTTTTATAGGATGGCAATTAAATTCAGAAAATAATGGAAATTTAGATCAAGGTTTATATCTTGATACTCCACCATACTGGCTAACATCAAAGGATTTTATAGATAAAGATTTTACAGAACTAGATCCAGCGGTAAGACCTGCAACTCACTCAACTTCAACAGGAGAAAAATTACCTGAAAGAACAATTTCTCTTGGACCTTGTGAAAGTGCAGAGTTCCAATTTGCTATCTACTATATGGAATATTTGTTTGAGGGCTTTGACGGCAAGCTCCACTATAATCCAGATATGTCATATACAAAAATTGACACAAATGTTTCATACCCATATCCTTCTCCAGGTATTGTAGGATTTACACCTAAATATGAGTCAATTAATCCTGTTGAAGATGCAAAAAAACGTCCTGAAGAAAAAGAAGGTTATACGGAAAATCTTTCAAAATTAACTTTTGATGAACTTAAAAATGAATTAGATAACTATGAGGAAAAAAGACCAGAGGATGAAAAGTCATTTTTTGATCCTATAGCTGAAAATGGAATTAATGGAGTTCCTTTTAAGGACATTCCTAGATACCGCTTTGCATTTACTTATGGGCGTGAAAAATATAAACTATATCTTGATAAAGATCCATCAGATGTAAATGCACATGCTGATTTTACTGGAAAGAAATTTTCAAATGGTAAAGATGCGATTATATCAGATGTATATTATGATATTCCTCTTAGAAAATTAAATCTTGATGAAGAATATAAGCTTACAGAAGCTGATAAGCCTGAAAATCTTCCTGATAATTATGTATTTAAGGGTTGGGCATTGGATGCTCAAGGTAGCAGGCTTATTAAAGATACTATTAAAGAGGCTGAAAAGCTTGAATCTCAAATTGCTGAAAAATATAAAGAACTTGAAAAAAATTCAAATGATAAAGAAAAGAAATTTAAGTTACAAAATGAAATAAAAGAGTTAAAGTCTAAGCTAGATGATGCTGATGCTAACATGCCTAATTATGATGTTGTCCTTTATGCAAAATGGGGCGAACCTGACAAAAAATTCAAGGTAAAATTTGATCCAAATGGTGGAGATATTAATTCTATTGAACAAAAAGATATTGCAACTCACAAAGATGGCGAAAGAATTAAAATATCAACTGAATTTGGAAAAGTTCCATACAAATCTCCTGAAAAATTTGAAAATGAAGGCAATGTTCAAGTATTTGATGTAGCAAATAGAATGACAATAAAAGAGCCACCAAAACCACAAAGAGATGGTTATGATTTCTTGGGCTGGGAGCTTGTAACTTATAATGAAAATGGAAGTGAAGATACTTCTTATAAAGATAAATATGGTGTTCCAAGACTTTATTCTTTTGGAAACGAAATTATATCAGATCTTCATCTTAGAGCAATTTGGGTAAAAAATGGTTTAGTTGATGTAAAAGTCTACCATCACTTGCTTGATAAAGATTTTAATGAAGTAAAATTAGTTGATGGCGTAATAAAAAATCAAAGAGTTAAAACAAACACTACAGCTTATGGTGTTATGCAAGGCGAAGATTACATCTTGGCTAATGATGATGAATTTGATAATAAAAATGTAAATGAAGATACAAAAAATCAATACGAAAAATATAAAGAAGAAACGGAAAGAGAAAATTCTTATTATCAAAACCAAGTTGTTCAAGCTGAAGACGATAATACAACATTTGATGATGGAAATCCACAACAACCAATAAAGTTGGAATTTAAAAATCAATTCCACTTCTACTACAGACCTTATCGTTATAGAAAATATACAGTAAATTATCTACTAGCAAAAGACGGACAAGATGATTTTAAAGCAGTTGGAAGTCAAAAGGACTTTGAAAATGTAATAGAACCTGAAGAAGTTTTAAATGGAAACAGGCACTTTGATTCTGTAAACTATAGAAAAATAAGAGGTTTCAAATTAGTAAGTCCTCCACAAACTCAATTATTCTTTAATATTAACGAAAAAACTCACGAACTAATTGATATTAATGGAATAAAAACAAAGGATGTTAATTTCTATTATAAAGATGTCAGAGTTATAAAAACAAAAAATCCAAAGACACCAACACCTAAGGGCTATCACAGAATTACCTTTAGGGCACTTGACAATGGTTCATTTGGAACAGACAAAGATGGCAAGGAAATAAAAGAAATTTATTATGATGTAATCGATGGTTTGAATTTCTCAAATATTCCTGTACCAACAGATGAAGAGAAAAATGGCATAAAAATCACTCCAAACAAAAATTACAACATTGGTTCATGGAGTGGAAGAAGAGAAGGTGGAAAAGAATTAGGAGGTTTACTTGATGAAAATACTTCTATAAAACACAATTATGAATTTGAAATTGACTTTGTAGAAGATGAATATCCAGAAGTAAAACCTATTAAAGTTTTTGAATCATCAAAAGATGATGGCGGAAACTTCATCAATGATTTCATACCAACAAATGCCCAAATAGAAGAATCTATTAGCGATTTAATTAAACTTAAAAAATATAAAGATTACCAAGTCTTAGAAGAAGATACAATCTATGATAAGGTAAAAGAAGATGAAGCTTATAATAATAAGCCAAGTGATGTTAAACCTAAAAAAGATTCAATTAAAGTAAGGGTTAATTTCAAAAATGATACTTACAAAGATTTTGATATTCCTGTAGAAATTTACAAAAATATTTATAGGGCATTGGATAGTAAAACTAAACCAAATATAGTTCAAAACGACGAATTTTTGAAAGATTTTGTAAAAGTTGATGTAGTGCCAACAAATAAGGCTAAAGATAAACAAACAAAAACTTATTATGTAAATCCAAAAGCTCAAGTAAGAATTCCAGAAAATGATCCAGAAGGAGAAAATGACTGGACATTTGAAAAATGGACTGCTGATTTGGATTCATTGGAAGATAAAGATGATTTCAAAATGCCAAATCGTCATATTTTTGAAAATAAAACTGTGCTTACTGCAAGATATTCAAAAACACCAAAAGATATTGTATATCCACCAAGTGCTAAGATGATAACAACCTATGTAGGAAATTATCCAACTTTAGAAGAATACGAACAAAAAATAAAAGCTGGAAAAATTGGAAAAACTGGAGAAGTTGCAGAAATTGACTCTTATTATCTAATAGATAAAAAACCAGACGTAAGCAAAGAAATTCTAGATCCAGAAAAAGAAATAGATGATCCAACAGATCCAACAAAGAAAGTTTACACAAATTACCAAAGAGTAAAAGTAACCTACAAAACAGGAGAAGTATTCTTAGTAGACGTACCAGTAAAAGTATTAGATACAATCAAAGAAGTACCAGATGAAAATACAATTCCAGGAGAAGACTACAAAGATTACATCTTAGTAACAGTAGATCCAACAGACAAAGCAAAAGATCCAACAAAGAAATACTATAGAGTAAGAAAAAATGTAGAAGTAACAATTCCAGCAAAAAATCCAGAAGGAAAAGAAATAACAAGTACAAACGGTGAAAGCCACAGCTACGAATTTACCAAATGGAAAGAAAAAGAAGATACAAAACCAAGAGAATGGGAAAAAGGTAAAGAAATCACAGGCAAATTCGAAAAAGACACAGAAATAAAAGCAAAATATAGTCTTAAAGCGTGGGAACAAGAAAAACCAAATGTAATACCAAATGACCCAGATAATCCACAAGAAAAACCAAAAGGTTATGTAAGTGTAAAATTCACAAGTGATGAGGGATTAACACTAAGTGGAATCCAAGAATATTTCGTAAAGAAAAATCTTGGAATAACATTGAAAGATATAAAATGGGCACAAGCAGAAGAAAAAGTAGGATATACATTCGATAAGTGGGATAAAAAAGAAGATTTAGAAATAAAAGATAAAGATATAGTTGTAAACGCAACATCAATCCCATTAAAAGATGTAATACCAAAAAAAGATGGCGAAGAACAACCAAAAGGTTACGTAAAAGTGGACTTCAAAACAGATGGAAATGGAACACTAGAAGGTGTAACAACCTACTATGTAAATCCAACCAAAGAAGTAAAACTAACAGTTCCAGAAACAAAAGCAAAGATAGGCTATGAGTTTAAAGAATGGGACAAAGACGCAACCAAGCCAACAAAATATGAAAAAGATACAACAATCACAGCAAAATTCAAAGCACTAGATGATGTAAGCGAAACACCAATTAAAGATTACGTAAAAGTAATATTCCAAATAAAAGGAGAAGGTGGAAAAATAAAAGAAGGCGAAGTAGAAACCTACTATGTAAATCCAGAAAAGAAAGTCATAGTAACATCGCCAAAGCTAGAAACAGAAATAGGCTATAAATTCAAAGGATGGGATAAAGATACAAGTAAACTAACCCAATATACAGAAAAAGAAACAATAATAACAGGAACATTTGAAAAAATAGCCGACATAATCCCAGAAATTGATGAGGATGGAAAACCAAACGACAAACCAAAAGGCTACGTAGAAGTAATCTTTGAAAAAGGAAAACACGGAGTCTTAGAAGGAATAACAAAATACTACGTTAATCCAAAAGCAGGTAAAAAATTAAAAGAAATTAAGCATCCAGAAATCAAAGCAAACAATGGATACGAAAAATACGGATGGGATAAAGACGATAATACAGAAATAGACAAAAAAATAATCGTCACAGCAAGATATAGCAAAGAACTTACACCACTAGCACAAGAACCAAGTGCAGAAATGATAACAACTTACGTAGGAAAATATCCAGAGTTTGAAGACTACAAAAAAGCAATAAAAGCTGGAAAAAATGCAGAAATCACAGCTTGCGAAATAGTAAAAGATAAAAAACCAGACGTAAGCAAAGAAATATTAGATGCAGATACAAAAATAAAAGATCCAAAAGATCCAACAAAAGAAGTTTACAAAAATTACCAAACAGTAAAAGTAGTTTACAGAACAGGAGAAGAATACTTTGTAGACGTACCAGTAAAAGTAATAAATAAATTAGAGGACATTATTCCAGATCCAGAAGAAATACCTGAGGGCTATGTAAGCGTAACATTTACGAATGATAATGGTTTGTATTTAGAAGGTACACAAAATTATGCTGTAAAGAAAAATGTAAATGTCAAATTAAGTGATTTGAAATGGCCAAGTGTTGGAGAAAATTTAGGATATAAATTTGAAGATTGGAATAAAGATGAAACTTTAGAAATAAAAGACCAAGACATAGTTGTAAAGGCAAGCTCAAAGCCTATTGATGATGTAATTCCAAATGATGGAAATCATGAAAAGCCAAAAGACTATGTAAAAGTAGATTTTACTACTGATGGTCATGGAAGTCTAAGTGGACAATTATCATATTTTGTAAATCCTACAAAATATGTAACTTTGGATGTACCACAAGCAAGTCCAAATACTGGATATGAATTTGGATCATGGGATCATGATGCAAGAATATCAACTGTTTATAGCGTTGATACAACAATTACAGCTTATTTCAACGAACTAAATGATGTAAGTACTGAACCTGTAGAAGGATATGTTGAAGTTTCTTTTGTAACACAAGGCGAAGGTGGCTCAATAATGGATGGAGAATTTACAAAATTCTATGTAAATCCAGAAAAAGAAGTTATTCTTCCACCACCAAGTTTAAATGTTGAAATTGGATACCTATTTAATGGTTGGGATTTTGATACAATACAATTTGTTCAATACAAAGAAAATAAAATAGTTACTGGAACATTTGCTAAACTTCCTGATGTAATTCCAGAAGTTGATGAAAATGGTAATATGAATGATAAACCTCATGGATATGTTGAAGTGATTTTTGAAAAAGGAGATCATGGAGATCTTGAAGGAATAACAAAATATTATGTAAATCCAAAAGCTGGAAAAACTTTAGCAGAAATTGCTCATCCAAAAATTGTAGCAAAAACAGATTACAAAGTAAAAGGATGGGATACAGATGATAAGACAGTAATTAATAATAATATAATAGTAACTGCCTTGTATGAAAAAATTGAAAAAGCAGATCCTAAGCCACAAGAACCAAAAGATCCACAAGATCCACCACAACCATCTAAACCATCAAGCACAGAACCTTCTAAAGAAAAACCAAGTTCTAGCAATGAAAAGGATAAAGATAAAGATGGCAAATTACAAAAAGTAAGTGGAGATAATAAAAAAGGTTCAAATGTTGGAGGCACAAAAATGCCAAAAACAGGAATTGAAAGCAATTTAGGATTCTATTTATCAACAATTGGACTAAGCACAATTGGATTATTTATCCTAAAAAAGAAAAATAAGTAAAATTTTTCCTAACCCTAGCTAAAGCTAGGGTTATTTTTTGCAAAAAAATCCAATCTATAAATTTCAATAGGCAATAAGTTTTTGAAAATATAGATTGGATTTTTGTTTTTTAAATTATTATTTGTTAATTATCTAAAAATTAATTTTATAGAAATTCAACTTCTTTTTTGTCGATGATTTTTACAGGGATTCCTACTTGATTTGTTTTGATTTTTTCTTCAAAAGCATTAAAATTATCCCTATATGCCAAAAATCTTTTGAGATTTATCATCGAATCGGTTATATCTATGATTTCACATCCTTGGAAATTTTTTGAATCATTATTGTAATCTTCAATTATTTCAGTGCAATCTGGACAAAGTTTGCTAACAAATATTTCTATCATTTTTTTCTCCTATAAGTTATATAATTAAATTTAAGGTCATTTTCGCAATAATCTTCTGATTTATTTACAATTTCAAAATTTTCGTCTTTATCAAAATTGTGAAGGAAGGTATCAGCGTCTTTTTTTGCATCAATTTTTGTAATAATTGCCTCATCACAAAAATCTAAGAGCAAGTCTACAATTTCTTTTCCACCGATTACAAAAACTTCTCTATCATTTTTATTTTCTCTTACATATTTTAAAATATTTTGTGGGCTATTAAAGACTAAAGCATCGTCAAGTTTTAAATCTTTATTTCTTGTCAAAACTATATTTTCTCTTTTGGGAAGAGCCCCATTCATGGACTTATAAGTTTTTCTTCCCATTATAACTATATTATTTAGGGTAAGGTCTTTGAAATGAGCCAAGTCTTTTTTTAAATGAAAAAGAAGTTTATTATCTTTTCCTATTCCAAAATCTCTATCTACAGCCAAAATTATTTTCATAATTGCTCCTTGTAAATTTATAATCTTCTTTTATTCTATCATTTTTGATAAAAAAATTGAATTTTTTAAATTGATATAGCAAAAGTGATGGGGAATGGAAGTAAAAATGTTCACAAAAAAACTTCAAGCAATTAGCTTGAAGTTCTAATTTTTTATTATTTAATTTTAGTACCAACCGTTGTTGTTCCAAAATGCTAGGGCATTATCCCATGAACCATATCTTTGTGCTACATATTGGTCTGCAACTCTTTCTTGGTTAGCTGGAGAATAATCTCCGTTTAAGTAAGATGCTGATAATTGATATTTTCCAATATATTGTCCGTTTCTAGCATTGTAAGATCCACCAGATTCTCTTTGTGCTATAATTTGTTTTGCTGATGAATTATTAGCTGTATAATTTTGTGCTGGTGCTTGTGTTTGAGCAGGTGCTTGATAAGATTGAGCTGGTGCTTGGTATGAAGCTTGAGCTTGATAGCTACTTTCTTGACTTTGAACTGGTGCATAATTTTTATTTATAAAATCATTAGAAAGTCCTAGTAAACTATTGTGAATATATCCTTCTTTACCTTCAAAAACTACTTTTACAAATCCATTGTTTGCTGCTGATTTTACTTCAACACTTTCATCTTTTTTAAGAACTTGATAAACTTCTGAATTTAAGTTGTCAGATTTTCTGAAGTTTGCTGGGCTTAAAATTTTAGCTGTTTCTGTAATATTAAACCATTGACCACCAACGTAAGCTTCTTTACCGTTAAATTTGATTTTTAACCAACCATCTGTTGATCCTAGAACTTCATAAGATTTGTCATCTGTTATAAGTCCAATTATATTATTTGATTCGCTAGCATCACTTCTTACATTAACTGCGTCAGCTTTGTTTGCATCTTTAACTGCAGATGAAGCTTCAGCCTTATTTGATGCTGTAAATAATGTTGGTAGTACGATTGCCGCTGCTAGAGCGTATTTTTTTAAATTTGTCATAATGATTACTCCTTTTTTGTGTTTTTTTAATTTATTGTAACTAATTAATAGTTTTTTTATGTTTTTCATTTCTTTTTCGTAACAATAGTTACAAAATAATTACAACTCGTTTTTACAAGCAATATAATATATAAAGATTATGTAGAAAATATGTAGAAAAAATAAATTTTGTTTTTTAAGTTTTATAAAAAACTATTTTTTGTTATAATATAAAAATACGAAAAGGAGTGGATTAATAATGGGCTTTGTAAAAGCAGAAAATTTTACTGACCAAGAACTTTTAAATTTTATAAAAGATGATTCGTACAACGAATATTTGGCAAAAAAGGCTGACAAGGTTAGACAAGAAATTTATGGCAAAGACGTATATGTCAGGGGTCTAATTGAATTTACAAATTTTTGCAAAAATGATTGCTACTATTGTGGAATTAGAAAATCAAATTCTAATATAGAAAGGTACAGACTTTCTTTTGATGAAATTCTTATGTGTGCAAAAATTGGTTACAAATTGGGTTATAGAACTTTTGTTCTTCAAGGTGGGGAAGATTTATCTTATAAAGATGAAGATATTTGTAAAATTGTTGAAGAAATTAAAAAAATTCATTCTGATTGTGCTATTACTTTGTCAATTGGGGAAAGGTCAAAAAAATCTTACAAGAAATTTTTTGAAGCAGGAGCTGATAGGTTTTTATTAAGAGAAGAGACTTCAAACAAAGAGCATTATTATAAAATCCATCCAAAAAAAATGTCTTTTGAAAATAGGAGAAGGGCTCTTTTTGATTTAAAAGAAATTGGATTTCAAGTTGGGGGAGGTTTTATAGTGGATTCTCCTTATCAAACGGATGAAGATTTGATTTCTGATTTGAGATTTTTACAAAAATTAAAACCGGATATGATAGGAATAGGCCCATATTTATCCCAACACGATACTCCATTTAAAAATATGAAAAATGGTTCGTACAAAAAAACTTTAAGACTTATTTCTATTTTAAGATTAATGTTTCCTTATTGTTTGATACCAGCTACAACAGCGCTTGGAACGATAAATCCATTTGGAAGAGAAGAAGGATTGAAGGCAGGGGCAAATGTCCTAATGCCAAATTTATCCCCAACATCTTATAGAGAACTTTATTCCTTATATGATAATAAAATTTGTACGGGCGATGAGGCAGCAGAGTGTAGAAATTGTTTAGAATTAAGAATAAAAAAAGCAGGTTACAAGATAGTAACCCACAGAGGAGATGTGTCTTTTTATAAAAAAATGTATGAATAAAGGCTCTTTGTGAGCCTTTTAAATTTCTATAATTTTTTCTTTTTTATTTTCAAAATATGAAATGTGGTCAAAGCCCAAATCTTTTAAATGTTTTATTCCATCATCTATTTTGTAGGAAATTGTGTCTGGAAAGTGAGAATCTGAGCCTAGGGTTATTATATTTCCACCTAGATTTTTATATTTTTCTAAGATTTCATCTTTTGGATTTGCGTAGGACAAATTATTTCTAAAACCTGCTGTATTATATTCGAAAGCTCTATTTGTTTTTATTAATTCTTTTAAAATTTCTTCAATCAAATCCTCATAAAATGAAAAGTCTGGTATTACTGATTTGTCTTGGACATACCTATCTATATAATCAATGTGACCTAATATTGAAAAATTTTCACATGATTTTACGCATTCTAGCATATATTCATAATATTTTTTAAAAAAATATTTTGGATTATTTTCTATATTTTTTCTATTTAACCAAACATCTTTAAATTCTACGGCATGGATTGAGCCTATTACAAAATCAAATGGATTTTCGTCAATGAATTTATCAATTTTATTTGCATTTTCATAAGCCAATCCTATTTCAATTCCTGCCAAAATTTTTATTTGATTTTTATATTTTTCCCTAAGCTTATATATAGTAGAAAAATACTCATCAAGATCAAAGGAAATGTCCCTGTCATTTTGGCAAAAATTATCCAAGTGGTCTGTAAATGCCATTATTTTTATTTTATTTTTTATAGCTGATTTTACATTTTCTTCTGGATTTGTATTTGAATCAAAAGAAAAATGTGAGTGTAAATGTAAGTCTTGCATAATATTCCTTTCTTTTTATTCTTCTTCCTTATATAATAACACAAAAAATTTTTTATTTTTATGTTAAATTTTATATTCTACTACAATTTTTTTTGAAAATTTGATATAATCATAAATAGAAGTTAAACAGGAGAGGGGAACAATGAAAAAAAGTAAAAAAATATTATTTTTGGCTCTAAGTATGTCTTTGGCATTTTCGCCAATTAATAGCATGATTTCAAATAAGGCAAATGTTGCTTATGCTGAAGAGATGATGAATGAAAAAGAAGAATTAAGTCCAGAGGAATTTATACAAAAAGCTAAAGACTTTGTAAATTCAGAAGAATTTAAGCAATATACAAAAGAAGGTCAAGACGCATATAAAAAATTAATTGAAGATTTAAAAGTTGAAAATGTAGAAGAGAAAAAAGAAGAAATTTCAAAATCTATTGATAGTATTAAATTAACTTATATAAAAAAACAATACGAAGATTTGAAAAAAGAAGTTTTCAATTTAAAAGCTGAATCTTTGTCTGATGATTTAAAAAATGAACTTGCTTCTTACAAAGAAGCTTATGATAGTTATAAAGATTACGAAGAACAAATAAAAAATCTAAAAACTACTAAATCAAATATAGAAAATTATAATAAGAAATTAGAAGAATTTAAAAAAATTCTAAAAGATGGCTTAGAAAAATATAAAAACTTTGGCATTGATTTAAAAGCAGAAAAATTAGTTTTGGATGATGCTAATTCAAATCTAGAAAAAGTAGAAGAAGCCATTGAAAACTTAAATAATAAGGCTAAAATAGAGGAAAATAGACAAGCAAATCTTAAAACCTTAAAAGAAATTATAGATGGAGAAGTAAAAACAAAAAGTGAGTATTTTTATAAAAAATCAGACGAAAGTTTGAAAAATAATTTCAATAAAAGTCTTGATGCTATAAAGAAAGCTTACAGCAAACTTCAAAACAAGGAAGAAGTTAATAGTATTGATAATTTGGTAAAATCTTATAATACAGCCTACAATAATCTTAATGGAGATAAGTTTATGGCTGAACGCCAAAAACTTATTGATTATTTTGAAAAAAATAAGGGCAAATTATCTTCAGAAAATCAAAAAAAATATGCTGATTTAATTAATGGATTACCAGATAAGGCTGATTCTAATTTGGATAGCATAAAAAAATTAAAAGCTGAAATAGAAAAAGCTATAGAAGAAAATCAACAAAAAGGGAAATTGAGTAAAGTATCAAGGAAAGTTGCAGTTAAAAAACAACCTGCCACGAAGAAAAGCCGTTCCTTTGTAAGAACAGGAGTAAAATCTGTAGGAATTGTTCTTGTAGTTTTAATCCTTGCAGGAGCTGGATACTTCTTACTATCAAAGAAAAGCAAAAAATAAAAACAAAAAATCTTCAAGCAAAACTTGAAGATTTTTTTATTGTTTATTATTTATTTGAAATATTTTTGCCCTTATCTATAACTTCCAATAATTCTTTCAAAACTTCTATCCTTGCTCTTATTTTTTCGCCTTCATCTGTATCTTTTATTAGCATTCTTGGAATAAGTTTTTCGGTTTCGTAAATTTTTGGCGTATAGGCTCCCATGTTATCTCTAATGTGTGAATATGAAACGTGTTCTGCAAGGGCAACGTGGTGGGAATTATACATCAAAGTGTAGCCTGCAATGCCTGTCTTTTTTTGGTAAGGTTTAGAAATTCCACCGTCAATTACATACAATTTTCCATTTGCTCTTACTGGTTTTTTACCTTCTTTGACTTTTACTGGAACATGACCATTTATAATTCTTCTTCTTTTGCATTTTAAATCAAATTCATCCAAAATTTTATCGCAAATTTCTTCTTTTTTATTTAAATCATAATAGGCATTCATTTCTTCGTATTTTAAATTTTTATCATCAACCAATAAATTTTCAAAATACGAATATTGACTTTTGCCAAAAATTGGAGATTTTTTGCCACAAACCAAGTACCAGCAAATATCTTGAGCAAATTCTTTTTTCTTTGAATCATTTGAAAAATAAGCATCTCTTGCAAGCTTATCAAAAATATCAAGCATGGCTTTTCCTTTATAGGATTTGCCATTTATAATTACTTCTTGGAAATTTCCATCAGAATCCATTGGAATGCAGCCGTGAAATAAAAGTGAGCCGTTGGATTTTTTGTACATTGAACCATTTGTGTACATAAATTTAATGTGCTTATTTAAAAGAAGGTTTTTTGAAAATTCTTTTTGGAGAATATCAATTATAAATTCTTCCTCATAGGTTAATTTGCTTGGATTTTTTGGATCAATAGTCGGGAAATTTGTATCAAGGAGTTTTGCTCCCTTATAGGTCATTTCATCAAAATTAATATGTTTTAATGAATTTCTATCATCCATATTAAAATCTGGATTTCTTTCAAGAAGTAAGCTATCTAGTTTAAACCTAATTACACTCATAGCCTTATACATTTTTGCAGCCACATCTTTATTTACCTTGTCATAAATATTTTCTTCAAAAATTTTCGGCATAAATCTCTCACATGAGTCATCCCTATAAGTTTTCATCGAAAATTCATAAAGTGGTCTTAAATTTATTCCATAACCTTCTTCAATAAAGTCAAAATTATTGTAGGAAAATGCATTGCAAAGGCAAGCTGCAATCAAAGCTTTATTTCCACTTACAGCTCCCATCCAAGCAAGGTCGTGGTTTCCCCATTGAATATCAACATTTGGAAAAGAAATTAATTCATCCATAATAATATGAGGTTCAGGGCCTCTGTCGTAAATATCTCCAACTATGTGGAGGCTATCAACAGAAATTCTTTGGATTAGGCTTGATAAAACAATAATAAAATCATCAGCAGCCTTATATTTTATAATATTTTCAATTATCTTTTCATAATAAAGTTTTTTATTAAATTCAGAATCATTTGTGTACAAAAGTTCATCGATAATTTCCTTGTAATTTGTAGGAAATTTTTCTTTTACTGTATCTTTTGGATATTTTGTAGAAACAAACCTAAACAAATTTACAAGTCTGTGAATATTAATTGTGTACCAATCATCATCAACGATATTTTCTTCCTTTAATCTTACAAGTTCTCTTTCCGGATTATAAATCAAACTTGCCAAATCGTCTTGGTCTTTTTTTATCAAAGTATCGCCAAAATATTGCTTAGTCTTATCTCTAATATTTCCAGCAGCCGACCTTAAAAGATGAATAAAAGCCTTAGCCTCTCCATGAAGATCAGAAAAAAAGTACTCAGTTCCCTTTGGAAGATATAATTTTGCGTTTAAACCAATCAATTCATCAACCAAATGAGTTCTACTAGGATAATTTTCTCTAAGAAGATTTAAATATTTTTCGTTCATAACAAACCCTTTCATAATAATTTCAAAAAAAAGCAAGGCTAACCTTACTTTTTCTCTTTTCTATACCTATATTAAATTCAAAACAACTTACTTATTTTCTGTATCTTCTTTTCTATTACTTACAATATCTTTTTGATTTGTATTTTCCTCATCTTTTTTAACAAAAACTTGAGGATTTTCTTCTATCTTATTTTCTTTGGAATTTTTATCAGAAATTTCAATTTCTTTTTCATCTTCATTTATTTTTTCAAAAGTTTTATTATCATCAACATTTATTTCATTAGAATTTTCTTCATCATAATAAACTTTGCTTTTTTCCCTAAGACCAATCATAGAACCAATAATAAGGAAAATATTAAAAAGATAAGATACAATAAAAATTTTATCCCTAAAAAACACATGGCCGATAATAGAAATAAAAATAAAGAAAAATCCTGTAAAAATATTAAATAAAAAATATTGTTCAAACTTTATAGATTTAAAAATCTTTCTATCTACGGATGAGATTAATATAAATAATAAAAAAAGCATCACAAACAAAATAGGCTTAATTATATCAAGCGAAATATTTGAAAAGCCTAACAAATCAAAAATGGCAAAAACATAATTCCTATTTACCAATAAAGAAAACAAACTTGCCAAAAAAAGTGCCAAGCTAATAAACAAATAATAAATTGATGCTAGTCCTAAAAAAAACTTACTAATTTTTTTCATTAAATCCTCCTATTTAAATTAATTATACCACAAATATATAAAATCTACTTATCTATAAAAAACGATTTTTGATAAAAAATTTTATAGTATAATAAAAGAAAAGAAGGGAGATATTTATGGATTTTGACAAGGTAATTAATACAAGAGTTTCAACAAGAAAATATATAGATAAAAAAATTGAAAAAAATAATCTAGAAAAAATTGTAGAAGCGGGAGTAAAAGCCCCAGTTGGAAATAGCTTATACGAAAATATGGCAATAACTGTAATAAGCAATAAGGATTTAATTCAAGAAATTTTAGAAGAAGCTAGAGAAATTGTAAATGATCCAAAAGCAAATCCGATTTATTCAGCTCCATATTTAATAATAATTTCAGCAAAAGAAGGTCACATAACAAGACTTGAAGATACAGCTTGCATTATAGAAAATATGGCACTAAAAGCAACAGATCTTGAAATAGGCTCTTGTTATATAAGAGGAATGTTTGAAAGATTTGATAAAGATGCAAGATTTATCAAAAAATTAAATTTAGAAGAAAATTTCTACCCAGTTCATGGTCTTATACTTGGTTATCCAGAAGAAAAATTACAAGGCAAAAATCATAAGATAAAAACAAATTATATAGACTGATTTATTTGACAAATTTACAAAAAAATATATAGTAAGTGAAAATCAAATAGAGATTAAAAAATAATTTGAAAAATCTCCTAAATTATTTGACATTTACTAGCGTGTAGTGATATAATAAACAATTGCTAGAATTCTAATTTAGCGAGATTTTTTATTTATGTAAAAAAGGCTTAGTTTTCTATTTTAAGCCTAGAAATTACATAAAAGGTCATAAGCAAAGTTTTAGGCTAAAAGCAAGATAAAGGAGTAATTTATAGTGCAATATCATAAAGAGTTATTTGGTAAAACTGAACGTGTTAGCTTTTCTAAATTTCCTCAAGTTCTTGATTTGCCAAACCTATTAAAAGTTCAAAAGGATTCTTATAGGTGGTTTGTCGAAGAAGGCTTGGGAGAAATCTTGGAAGATATTTCCCCAATCGAAGATTATAATGGCAATTTAATACTTGAATTTGTTGGATATGATTTTGATGATGAAACAAAATATACAATAGAAGAAGCAAAATACAAAGACACAACATATTCTAGAGACCTTAAAGTTAAGGCTAGACTTATTAATAAGGAAACTGAAGAAGTAAAAGAGCAAGAAGTATTTATGGGAGATTTCCCAATGATGACAGACTCAGCAACTTTTGTAATAAATGGTGCTGAAAGAGTTATTGTAAGTCAGCTTGTAAGAAGTCCTGGAGTTTATTATGCATCAGAGCTTGATAAATCAGGAAATAAAATGTATTCTTCAACAGTTATACCTAACAGAGGAGCATGGATTGAATTTGATACTGACGCATCTCATACAGTAAATGTAAGACTTGATCGTACAAGAAAACTTCCAGCTACAACTCTTGTAAGAGCTTTACTTTTTGAAAATGATGAAGAAATAATTGAAGCTTTAGGAGATACTGAACATTTAAGAAACACTCTTGAAAAAGAAAATTCAGAAACAAGCGAAGAAGCTTTAATAGAAATTTACAAAAAATTAAAACCAGGAGACCCTGCCAGTCTAGAATCTGCACAAAATTTAATAAATAATCTTTTATTCGATGATAGAAGATATGACCTTGCTAAAGTAGGAAGATACAAATACAACAAGAAACTAGCTTTACATGATAGGCTTATAGATCAAATTTCTGCAAAAGATGTAGTAAGTGATGAAACAGGCGAGCTTTTTGTAAAAGCTGGAGAAATGATAGATAGACAAACTGCTCTTAATATAGAAAATAGCGGAATTAATGTTGTAGATATAATTGTAAAACAAGAAAACGGTGAGGACAAAGAATTAAGAATTTGTGGAAACCACTTTGTATATCTGAATTCTTTTGAAGAATTAGAAGAAATTGATCTTGAAGATCTTGAATTATCAGAAAAAGTATATTATCCAGTGATGAGAGAAATACTTGACGAAAATGAAGATAAAGAATCAATTATAAATGAAATCGAAAGAAGAAAGAAAGAACTTTGTCCAAAAAATATAGTAAAATCAGATATTCTTGCTGCAGTAAATTATCAATTTAACCTTTTTGAAGGAATAGGCGATGTTGATGATATTGACCACTTAGGAAATAGAAGAGTTAGAGGCGTTGGAGAATTATTACAAAACCAATTTAGAATTGGTCTTGCAAGAATGGAAAGAGTTGTAAGAGAAAGAATGACAACTCAAGATCCTGACCTTGCAACTCCTCAAGGACTTATAAATATAAAACCAGTAACAGCTGTAATAAAAGAATTTTTCGGTTCAAGTCAGCTTTCACAATTTATGGATCAAACAAATCCAATGAGTGAGCTAACTCACAAAAGAAGACTATCAGCTCTAGGACCAGGTGGACTTTCAAGAGATAGGGCAGGAGTAGAAGTAAGAGACGTTCACGATTCCCACTACGGAAGAATTTGTCCAATAGAAACTCCAGAAGGACCAAACATCGGTCTAATTACATCTCTTACAACTTATGCAAGAATTAATAAATACGGATTTATTGAAACACCTTACAGAAAAGTTGGCAAAGATGGACACGTAACAGATGAAATAGATTATTTAACAGCAGATGTTGAAGATAATTTCATAATAGCTCAAGCTAACGAGCCACTTGATGAAAATAATAGATTTATAAATGACCGTGTTTCAGGACGTGGTATAAATGGAGAAAATGATATTTATCCAAGAGAAAAAGTTGAATACATGGACGTTTCTCCTCAACAAATAGTATCAGTTGGAGCAAGTTTGATTCCTTTCTTGGAAAATGACGACTCAACACGTGCTCTAATGGGTGCCAACATGCAAAGACAAGCAGTTCCTCTTTTAAAATCCCAAGCTCCAATAGTTGCTACAGGAATTGAACATAGGGCTGCAAAAGATTCTGGTGTTTGTGTAGTAAGCAAAAACGCTGGAGAAGTTGTATATGTTGGAGATGAAAAAATCAGAATCAAAAGAGATTCGGATGGAGAAATTGATTATTATAGACTTCTTAAATTTAGACGTGCTAACCAAGGAACAACAATTAACCAAAGACCAATTGTAAAACTTGGAGAACATGTTGATGCAAACGAAATAATTGCAGATGGTCCATCAACAGAACAAGGAGAGCTTGCCCTTGGTAAAAATATCCTCATTGCCTTTACAACATGGGAAGGATATAACTACGAAGATGCTATGCTTTTAAATGAACAATTGGTAATGGATGATGTTTTAACATCAGTTCACATAGAAGAGCATGAATGCGAAGCTCGTGAAACAAAACTTGGTGCTGAAGAAATTACAAAAGATATTCCAAATGTTGGCGATGACATGAAGAAAAATCTTGACGAAAATGGAGTTATAAGAATCGGTGCTGAAGTAAAAAGTGGCGATATTTTGGTAGGAAAAGTTTCGCCAAAAGGAGAAACTGAACTATCTCCAGAAGAAAGACTATTAAGAGCAATCTTTGGAGAAAAAGCTCGTGAAGTTCGTGACACATCACTTACAGTTCCACACGGAGAAAGTGGTATTGTTGTTGATGTTAAAGAATATAACAAAAAAGATGGAGACGAATTATCTCCAGGTGTAAATAAAGTTATTAGAGTTTTTGTTGCAACCAAAAGAAAGATTATGGTTGGAGATAAAATGTGTGGTAGACACGGTAACAAGGGTGTTGTTTCAAGAATTATGCCAAGAGAAGACATGCCTTTCTTACCAGACGGAACTCCAATTCAAATTTGTTTGAATCCATTAGGTATTCCTTCACGTATGAATATCGGACAAGTTTTGGAAGTTCACATGGGACTTGCTGCAAGAACTATGGGATGGAAGATTGCTACACCAGTATTTGATGGTGCTTTGGATACAGAAATAGAAGAAGCTCTTGAAGAAGCTCAAAAGACAGCTTCTTATGTAAATAAAACAGGAAAAATCAGACTTCGTGATGGTAGAACTGGAGAAGAATTTGATAATCCAGTTACAGTTGGAGTAATGTATATGCTAAAACTTCATCACATGGTTGAAGAAAAAATCCATGCTAGAAGTATTGGACCTTATTCACTTGTAACCCAACAACCTCTAGGTGGTAAGGCACAATTTGGTGGACAAAGATTTGGAGAAATGGAAGTTTGGGCTCTTGAAGCATACGGAGCAAGCCATACTCTTCAAGAAATGTTGACTGTAAAATCAGATGATGTTACAGGAAGAGTTAAAACTTACGAAGCAATTGTTAAGGGAGAAAATGTTCCTGAACCAGGCACACCAGAATCTTTCAAGGTATTGGTAAAAGAATTACAATCTCTAGCCTTAGATGTTGAGCTTTTAGATGAAGATGGAAATGTAATTGAAATTAAAGAAAATATAGATGAACAAGATAAGTTCTCAGAAGTTGAAAAGATTGATGCATCAAAAATTAGAAGCCAATCAAAAAAACTTAGTGGAGCAAATCTTTCAGCAAAAGAAGAGGAAAAAGTAGAAGTAACAGATTCTACTAATGAAGATATAGAAGAGCTAGAAGATTAAGGGGGATTTTTTGTCAGAATTACAAGAATTTGGTGCTATGAGAATGAAAATAGCATCTCCTGAAAAAATCAGATCATGGTCCCATGGCGAAGTAAAAAAACCAGAAACTATAAATTACAGAACACTTAAACCTGAAAAAGATGGTTTATTCTGTGAGAAAATTTTTGGACCAACCAAGGATTATGAATGCTCTTGTGGTAAATACAAGAGAATTAGATATAAGGGTGTTGTTTGCGAAAAATGTGGTGTTGAAGTAACAAAATCTAAAGTAAGACGTGAAAGAATGGGACATATTGAACTTGCAGCTCCTGTAAGTCATATATGGTATTTCAAAGGAATTCCTTCAAAAATGGGTCTTCTATTAGATATGAGCCCAAGGGTTTTGGAAAAAATATTATATTTCGCATCCTATGTAGTAATAAATCCAGGAGAAACTGAATATTACGAAAAACAAGAATTATCTGAAAGCGAGTATTCAGAGGCTCTAGATAATTATCCAGATGATACAGAATTTCAAGCTGAAATGGGAGCAGAAGCTGTTAAAAAACTTCTTGCTAACATGGATCTTAAAAAAGAATATGAATCTTTAATGAAAGAACTTGAAGATGCAAAAGGACAAAAGAAAGTAAGAATTTCTAGAAGACTTGAAGTTGTCGACGCATTTTTAACAAGTGGCAATAAACCAGAATGGATGATACTTGATGTTCTTCCAGTTATGCCACCAGAACTTAGACCAATGGTTCAACTTGAAGGCGGAAGATTTGCAACAAGTGATTTAAATGATTTATATAGAAGAGTTATAAATAGAAATAACAGATTAAAAAGACTTCTTGATATTGGAGCTCCAGAAATCATTGTAAGAAATGAAAAAAGAATGCTCCAAGAAGCTGTCGACGCTTTAATAGATAATGGTAGACGTGGACGTGCTGTAACAGGTGCATCAAATAGAAATATGAAATCTCTATCAGATTTATTAAAAGGTAAAAGTGGTAGATTTAGACAAAACTTACTTGGAAAAAGAGTAGATTATTCAGGACGTTCTGTAATAGTTGTAGGTCCAAATCTTAAATTTAACCAATGTGGTTTGCCACAAGAGATGGCTCTAGAATTATTCAAACCTTTTATAATGAATAAGGTTGTGGAAAAAGACCTTGCTCATAATTTAAAATCTGCTAAAAAAATGGTGGAGAAAAAAGATCCAAGAGTATATGAAATACTTGAAGATGTAATAAAAGACCATCCAGTTTTATTAAACCGTGCCCCTACACTTCACAGACTTGGTATCCAAGCTTTTGAACCAGTTTTGGTTGAAGGAAAGGCAATGAAACTTCACCCACTTGCTTGTCCTGCTTTTAATGCGGACTTTGATGGGGACCAAATGGCAATCCATTTGCCTTTATCAAATGAAGCCCAAATTGAAGCAAGACTTTTGATGATGTCAACAAACAATATTCTTGGTTTAAAAGATGGTAAGGCAATAACAACTCCATCCCAAGATATGGTTCTTGGTGCATATTATCTAACAACTATAAAAGAAGGTGCAAAGGGCGAAGGAATGATTTTTGAAAATATTTCAGAAATGAAAAAAGCTCTTTTAAATCATGATGTTACCCTTCAAACAAAAGTTGGAGTAAGAATTAAAAAAGATGAAAAAGATCCTGGAAAAATTGTAAATTCTTCAGTTGGTAGATTTATATACAACGAAGGAATTCCACAAGATTTAGGATATGTAAATAGAAAAGAAGATCCATATTCTCTAGAAGTTGATCAAGTTACATCATCTGGTGTATTAAAAGAAATTGTTGATCGTTGCTTTAGAAAACATGGAAATATTAAAACAGCTTCAGTTCTAGATTATATAAAATCAACAGGCTATAAGTTCTCAACTTTATCAGGACTAACAGTTTCTATGTCAGACGTTACAATTCCACATCAAAAATGGGATATAGTTTCAAAGGCTGATAGCGAAGTTGATAAGTATGAAAAACTTTATAGACGTGGATTTATAACTGATAACGAAAGATATGAAAAAGTTATAGATATTTGGAGAGAAGCAACTGATGAAGTAACAGCAGCTCTTCTTGATGAATTAAAATCTGACAATAATATTAAAATATTTGCAGATTCTGGAGCCCGTGGTTCTACAAACCAAATTAGGCAATTAGGTGGAATGCGTGGACTTATGTCAAGAGCTGATGGAAAAATCATAGAAATTCCTATAAAGGCAAACTTCCGTGAAGGACTTTCAGTACAAGAATACTTTATTTCAACACACGGTTCTCGTAAAGGACTTACAGATACAGCTTTAAGAACTGCCGATTCAGGATATTTGACAAGAAGAATGGTAGATATTTCTCAAGATGTTATTGTAACAGAAGATGATTGTGGTACAGATGGATATGTAGTTGCTCGTGAATTTAAAGATGGCAACGAATTAATCGAAAATTTATTTACAAGAATTGTAGGACGTACATCATTTGAAGATATTTATGATAATGATGGGGAACTTATAGTTAGTAAAAATCAAATTATTGATGAAGATAAGGCCGACAATATTGTAGCTAATGGAATTAAAGAAGTTAAACTTCGTTCAGTTCTAGAATGTAAATCTAAACATGGCGTTTGTGAAAAATGTTATGGTAGAAACCTTGCTACAGGCAAGAAAGTAAATATTGGAGAGGCTGTAGGAATTATAGCTGCTCAATCAATCGGAGAACCGGGTACTCAGCTTACAATGAGAACCTTCCACTCAGGAGGAATCGCTGGAGTAGGAATTACTCAAGGTCTTCCAAGGGTTGAAGAGTTATTTGAAGCAAGAAAACCAAAAGGACTTGCCTTTATTGCAGAAAACTCTGGAACAGTTTCATTAATTCAAAATGAAAAGAAAACTGATGTTGAAATTTTATCAGAAGATGGATATTCTAAAAAATATAATATTCCATTTGGAGCAAGACTATTAGTATCAGAAGGAGATGTGGTTGAAAAAGGACAACAACTTACAGAAGGTTCCCTTGATCCACACGATGTACTAAAAGTTTTGGGTAAAGTTGGAGTTCAAGATTATATAACCAAAGAAGTTCAAAAAGTTTACAGACTTCAAGGTGTAGAAATTGACGATAGACATATAGAAGTTATTACAAAGCAAATGCTTAAAAAAGTAAAAATAGAAGATGCTGGAGATACAGAATTTTTACCAGGTTCATTGCAAGAAATTAGAGAAGTAAGAATTGCAAATGAACAAATGGAAGAAGAAGGCAAAAAGCCATGTAAATATTCTCAACAACTTCTAGGAATTACAAAAGCATCACTTGCTACAGAATCTTGGTTATCAGCAGCATCTTTCCAAGAAACAACAAGAGTTTTAACAGATGCATCAATAAAAGGAAAAGTTGATGATCTAAAAGGACTAAAAGAAAATATAATCATAGGAAAATTAATACCAGCAGGTACAGGAATGAAAGTTTACAATGACTTTGATATTAACTATGAAAATAAAGATTTAGAAGATGCACAAATCCAAATGAATATAGAAGAAGTAGAAAATAGAGAAAAAGAAGCATTAAATGAATAAAAAACAAGAGCCGGCGTTTGCCGGCTCTTTTATATTGTGTTTATTAAATTTAAAACTATAAATACCAATAATAATATTATAGTAAGTTTTTTGTATTTTATATCTTTAAAATTAAAATCAACTTTTTGAACTTTTGCTAGAAATATGGAAAAAATCAAAAATCCTAGGGAATAAATTAAGGATCTTTTCAAAGATTCTTGTTGAGTATTTTTATAAATGTAAAAAAAAGCCAAATATTGAATAAGTAAAACTAAACTTGCAGCACAAGGAAGAGCATGAATATATTGTCTGTAATTTTCTTTAGAATTCATAAAATTCTCCTTTCCAATAAATTCATTATAGGGGATTTATTGGAAATGTACAAATTAATTTTTAAGTGACTCTTGTAAATTCATAATAAATAATTTTGAAAGAGTCACTTATTATTTTCAAAAAAATTAAAATAGGATAAATAAAAACGTATTTTAGGAAAAAGATTTCTTGATTATAAATATAAATTAATTGTTAAAATTAAAACATATATAGACATTTAGTGAAATCGATTGACATAATTATTAAAAAGATTTAAAATTTAATTAAGTATAGTTTTAATATATAAAAATATGTCTATATGATTTTAAATAAAAAGGAGGAGCTATGGCAAATATTTTAGGACCGGATGAGATTTTGGACAAAGTCAGTAATGCTTATGTGAAAAAGGCTAGGGCAAACACAAAAAGACTTTTTATCCTTTCATTTTTGGCAGGAACTTTTATCGCTTTTGCAGCGGCAGGATCAAGTTTTGCATCTTTTAATTTGCTAGCAAATAAAGATACTTTGGGCCTTGGAAAATTAGTTCAAGGCTTGTGTTTTACTCCTGGTTTAATTTTTGTTCTTATTGCAGGAGCTGAGCTTTTTACTGGAAATAATTTAATGCTTATTTCTGTATATGATAAAAAAATCAATATTAAAGAGCTTTTAAGAGCTTGGGGCATTGTTTATTTGGGTAATTTTATTGGATCAGTTTTTGTGGCATTTTTAATGATGAAATCAGGTCAATGGAATGCATGCGATTCTATGCTTGGGGCAAGAACAATTTTAATTGCAAATTCTAAGGTAAATCTTGGATTTTCTGAGACTTTTATTCTTGGTATTTTTTGTAACTGGCTAGTTTGTTTGGCTGTTTGGATGTCTTTTGGATCTGATAGTCAAGTTGGTAAGATACTTTGTGCATTTTTCCCAGTAATGTTGTTTGTTCTTTCTGGTTTTGAACATAGTATTGCAAATATGTACTATATTCCAGCAGGAATTTTTGCAAAATCTGTTCCAGCTTATGCGGCTGCAAGCGGACTAGGTGATGGACTTGCATCACTTACTTGGTCAGGATTTTTCATCCATAATTTACTTCCAGTAACTTTAGGTAATATTGTTGGTGGAGGAATTTTTGTAGGTTTAGCTTATTGGTTATCATTGAGAAAAAAAGAGGATTAAATATGAAAACTATAAAAGGAAATTTTGTTTTTGATAAAGAAGAAAATAGAGAAAAAATTAATGAATTTAAAAGATTTATAGAAAAAAACAAGGATAGGAAGGGTCCTTTGATGCCAATTTTACAAGAGGCACAAAGTATTTTTGGCTATCTTCCAGATGAGATGATGGAACTTATTTCAAATAAACTAAATATTCCATTAGCAGAAGTTTATGGGGTCGCAACTTTTTATTCACAATTTACTTTTATACCAAAGGGAAAAACTGATATACATATATGCCTTGGAACAGCTTGTTATGTAAAAGGGGCTGCGGATATTTTAAATGAATTTGAACAAAGACTTGGTATAAAAAAAGGCGAGACCACTCCTGATGGAAAATTTTCTATTTCAGAGGCAAGGTGTCTTGGAAATTGTGGAAAAGCTCCTGTTGTTGAAATAAATGGAGAGCAAGTTGAATATTTTACAAAAGATGATGTTTCTAAAGTTTTGGAAGAAAATAAGTAGGTGAATTATGATAAATTTGGAATATCTTGAAAATATAAAAGAAAATACGAAAGTTTCCCATCCAGAAAAACTTGAAAAAACTGACAATATTCAGGTTAAAATTGCCCTAAGAAATTGTGGAGTTATAAATCCAAGAAGTATCGATGAGTACATAGCAAGGGGCGGTTATTTTGCCCTACATAAGGCCCTATCAGAAATGGATAGGAAAGAAATTATTGAAATTATTTCAAATTCAATGCTTCGTGGAAGAGGTGGAGCTGGATTTCCTACTGGGAAAAAATGGCAAACTGCTTATGATTATGATGTAGATAAAAAATATATAATTTGTAACGCCGATGAGGGAGACCCTGGTGCTTATATGGATAGGTCAATTCTTGAAAATGATCCACATTCAGTTCTTGAGGCAATGGCTATTGCAGGATATGCAATTGGAAGCGATGAGGGATTTATTTATGTAAGGGCTGAATATCCAAAGGCTGTTGAAAGTTTAAAATATGCTATAAAAGATGCTGAAGAAAAAGGTTTTCTAGGAAAAAATATAATGGATTCTGGTTTTAATTTTACAATTGAATTAAGGCTAGGTTCAGGTGCTTTTGTTTGTGGAGAATCTACAGCCTTGATGGAATCTATCGAGGGCAAAAGAGGAATGCCAAGGGTTAAAATCCACCGTACAGCTTTTAGGGGCTTGTGGCAAAAACCTACAGTTATAAATAACGTAGAAACTTTGGCAAATGTTGCCCAAATTATTATAAATGGAGCCGATTGGTACAGAAGTATTGGTACAGAAAAATCTCCTGGAACCAAAGTTTTCTCTTTGGTTGGGGATGTAAAAAATAGTGGCTTAATAGAAGTTCCTATGGGAACAACTTTAAGAGAAATCATTTATGATTTGGGCGGAGGAATTGAAGGCGACAAAGAATTAAAAGCTGTCCAAACTGGTGGTCCATCTGGTGGATGTATTCCTGCAAAATATTTGGATTCATCTGTAGATTATGAAACTTTAAAAGAATTAAATTCTATAATGGGTTCAGGTGGAATGGTAGTTATGGATGAAAATACTTGTATGGTTGACATAGCAAGATTTTTCCTTGACTTTACTTGTGATGAATCCTGTGGAAAATGCGTTCCTTGTAGGGAAGGTACAAAGAGAATTTTGGAAATTCTTGAAAGAATTGTAGCAGGAAAGGGAAAAATGGAAGATATTGATAGGCTTGAAGAGTTAAGCGAATTGGTAACAGAGGCTTCTCTTTGTGGTTTGGGAAAATCAGCAGCCTTTCCAGTAATTTCTACCTTGAAATATTATAGGGATGAATACATAGACCATATTGAAAATAAACACTGTCCAGCTGGATCTTGTAAGGCATTATTATCCTATAAAATCGAAGATAATTGTATAGGATGTGGAACTTGTAAGAGAAATTGTCCTGTTGGATGTATTAGTGGAAAAGTTAAAGAAAAACATACAATTGATCAAGAAAAATGTATCAAATGTGGAACTTGCTATAATGTTTGTCCAATAAAACCAAAAGCTGTAGTAAAGGGATGATCTTATGACAGATATTACAATAAAAATTGATGGAAAAGAAATAAAAACTCAAAAAGATAGGTTTGTTTTGGATATAGCAAGGGAAAATGGGATAGAAATTCCTGCAATTTGCTATGATCCAAGTCTTGATGCCTTTGGTGGATGTAGACTTTGTATAGTTGAAATTACAAAAAACGGTAGAAGTAAAATTGAAACATCTTGTTCAGCAAGGGCAAGTGATGGAATGGAAGTAAAAACTCAAACAGAAGAATTAAGAGAAAAAAGAAGAAATATTTTGCAACTTTTACTAGATTCTCATCCAAATGATTGCCTAACTTGCCAAAAAGCTGGAACTTGTCTTTTACAAAAATATGCCTATGAATATGATGTAAAATTCAGGGACCATGATGGGGCAAAAAGAGAAGAAAAATATGATTTATCAAGCCCTTATATTTATAAAGACAATTCAAAATGCATTCTTTGTGGAAAATGCGTACAAATTTGTAGGCAAGTAGAAGAAAGGGCAATTTTATCTTTTGCCGACAGGGGATATGACTCTTATATAGCTTGCGATTTGGGAGAAGACTTTGCTCATTCCTATTGTGTTTCATGTAATAGGTGCGTTTCAATTTGCCCAGTAGGAGCCTTGGTTGATAGAAGGCTTATGGGAAAAATTAGAAATTTTGAAGGTGAAACTAAAGAAGTTAAGTGTAAGGTTTGTGATTATGGATGTGATTTTAATCTACATTCAAAAGATGGCAAAAATATTGCAGTTACTGCAAAAAAACCTGGTTCTGGAAGACCACTTTGCTTAAAGGGAAGAATGATGACAGAATTGATGTTTTTGGATAATCCAGATAAACCATACATGAAAGGGGCTGGAGAGTTTAAAGAAACTAATTGGATGACTGTCACAGGTTTAAATAATGTTTATAAAAAAATTGAAAAAATAGAAGATAAAGGAGAATAATATGAAAGTCATAATAAATGATTTTGAATATAATCTTGATACTCCTAAGACTATTCTTGAATTTTGTAAGGAAATTGGCGTAGAAATTCCGACCCTTTGTAAGGATGAAAGACTTTTGCCAAACGGAGCTTGTAGACTTTGTATAGTTGAAATCGAAGGATACAAAACTCCAGTTACGGCTTGTTCACAAAAATTAAAAGATGGGATGAAAATTTACACTCACAGTGAAAAAATAATGAAAATGAGAAGAGAGATTTTGGATTTATTATTTTCAAACCATCCAAATGATTGCTTATCTTGTGATAAGTCTGGAAAATGTAAATTACAAAATTATTGCTACGAGTATGGAATAAGTGAGGGATCTTTTAAAAGAGAGATAAAAGATTTACCAATTGATTTTTCAAATAAATTTTATTCTTACGATCCTAACAAGTGTATAAAATGTGGGATATGTGTAAGTGTGTGCAATAATCTCCAAAATAGCCATGCCATAAGTTTTGTTGATAGGGGATTTGATACATATATTGGAACCCCTATGAATAAGGGACTTGGTTTTTCAGATTGTGTTTCTTGTGGAAACTGTGTTTCAGCTTGTCCAGTTGGAGCCTTAAATCCTAAGAAAAAATACGAAGAAGATAAGTTTAGGTATTGGGAAACTCGTAAAGTTCAAACAACTTGTTCATATTGTGGAGTAGGTTGCCAAATAAATTTACTTATAAAAGGAAATAGGATTGTTGAAGTTGAACCAATTAATACAATTCCAAATGATGGGCTTTTGTGTGTAAAGGGAAAATTTGCCCACAAATTTGTAAACCATCCTGATAGGTTAACAAAACCTCTTATTAGAAAAAATGGAAAATTAGTTGAAGCATCTTGGCAAGAAGCCTACAGAGTCATAAAAGAAAAATATAATGAAACAATGGAGAAAAAAGGTCCAGATGGATTTGGAGGATTTTCTTCAGCAAGATGTACAAACGAGGAAAATTATCTCTTCCAAAAATTTGTAAGGACAGTTTTTAAAACAAATAGTGTCGATCACTGTGCTCGTCTTTGTCACGCATCAACCGTAGCAGGTCTTGCCAATACCCTTGGAAGTGGTGCTATGACCAACAGTATTTCAGAAATTGAAGGAACAGATGCCTTTATAATAATTGGAACAAATACGACAGAAAACCATCCAGTTATTGGAACCAAAATCAAAAAAAGAGTAAAAGAAGGGGCTAAACTTATAGTTATAGATCCTAGGGAAATTGAACTTGCAGATTATGCAGATATTTATTTACAAATAAAACCTGGAACAAATATTGCGGTTTTAAATGGCCTAATGCATATAATTTTAAAAGAAAATCTTCACGATATGGATTATATAAATGAAAGATGCGAAGGCTTTGAAGAATTTAGAAAAACTGTAGAAAAATATACTCCAGATCTTGTTGCAAAAATTTGCCATATAAATAAAGATGATCTTATAAAAGCTGCAAGAATGTATGCAAAAGCAGAAAAGGGAGCTTTGTATTATTCAATGGGAATCACCCAACATTCATCAGGAACAAATGGAGTAAGATCAACTTCAAACCTACAAATGCTTACAGGAAATGTTGGTTTTGAATCTACAGGAATAAATCCTTTGAGAGGACAAAATAACGTTCAAGGAGCTTGCGATATGGGAGCACTTCCTACAGACTATACAGGATATCAAAAAGTATTTATTGATCCTGTAAGAGAGAGAATGGGAGAGTTTTGGAAAAGAGATCTTCCAGATAAAAAAGGCCTAACAATTACAGAGATGATGGATTCAGCAAACAGAGGAGAGCTTTCATTTTTATATATAATGGGAGAAAATCCTATGATTTCAGATCCAGACCAAAATCATATCAAAAAAGCTTTGAAAAAATTAGATTTTTTACTTGTTCAAGATATTTTTCTTACTGAAACAGCAGAATTTGCTGATGTAGTTTTACCAGCAGCATCTTTTGCAGAAAAAGACGGAACTTTTACAAATACAGAAAGAAGAATTCAAAGAATAAATAAGGCGATTGAACCAATTGGAGAAGCCAAAGCTGATTGGCAAATTTTGATGGAAATTTCTACTCTTTTGGGATATGAAGAATATTATGCAAATCCTAGTGAGATTATGGATGAAATTGCAGCTTGTACCCCTTCATACGGTGGAATTTCTTACAAAAGACTTAAAAAAGAATCTCTTCAATGGCCATGTACAAACAAAGACCATCCTGGAACAAAATATTTACACAAAAATACAATGGCGAGGGGCAAGGGACTTTTTGTACCAATAGAATATGAAGAGAGCAAGGAATTGCCAGATGAAAAATATCCATTGATTCTTACAACTGGAAGAATGCTTTACCAATATCATACAAGAACTATGACAGGAAAAATTGAAGGATTAAGTGAAATTGCAGGAAAATCTTATATAGAAATTTCCCCACAAACTGCAAAAATTTATAATATAAAAAACGGTGAAAAAATCAAAGTTTCATCAAGACGAGGAAGTGTAGAATCTTATGCGAAAGTAACAGAAAAAATAAATCCAGGAGTTGTATTTATGCCTTTCCATTATGTTGATGGACCAGCAAATAGGCTTACAAATCCAATCCTTGATCCAATTGCAAAAATTCCTGAGCTTAAAGTTGCAAGTGTTATGATTGAAAAAATAGAAAGGAGCTCTTATGTATGATCCAATAAAAATAATTAGCCTTGCCATGGAAATGGAACTATATGGCCACAATTTTTATAAAGATAATGCAGAAAAAAGTCAAAATCTACAAACTCAAGCAGTTTTTAAAAAATTATCAAAAATTGAGTGGGGTCATTATGAATATCTAAAAAATCTTCTTTCCAAATACAAGGGAGAAGATGTAGATGAAAAAGATTTGACTTTGCCAAAAGATAATGCGGAAGAATTTTTCAACCAAAGAAAAGAAAGTGAAAATTTGGACCAAAATTTGGAGCAATCCATGATTCCTGATATGAATGTTTTAAGAATGGCATATCTTATCGAAGAAGATTTTAGGGATTATTATAAATCTATGGCAAAAAAAGTTGATGATGGAGAATTGAAAGAAATTTTAGAAAATTTTTCTAGTTGGGAAGATGAACACGCAAATATTTTCAAAAAAGAATATGATAAATTGATGGACCAATACATGAACATTAGCTGGGGTGGCTGATGGGAAATAAAAAAATGACAGCTCTCCTTCTTTGCGGCGGAAAAAGTACAAGGATGGGAGTTGATAAACAAAAGTTATCCTATAATGGTGTCTATTTGATTGACACCATTATAGAAAACTTGGAAAAAAATTTTGATCAAATCATAATTTTGTCAAATGAAAAAAACTTTTTTGAAAATAGGTATAAAAATTATAAAAATGATATACTAATAAAAGAAGATATAATAAAAAATATTGGCCCCTGTGCAGGATTGTATAGTGGCCTTATTTATGCAAAAAATGAGGATAATTTTCTAATTGCCTGCGATATGCCATATTTTAATCAAGATTACATTGATTTTTTGAAGGAAAAATCCTATGAAAAAATTTTAGCCTACAAAAATAAAAAATATTTTGAACCTTTTTTTGCCCTTTACAAAAAAGAATTGGCAAAAGACTTGGAAAAATATATAAAAAAGGGCGGACGCAGTTTGAATGGATTTTTGAGAGAAATTTCTCCCACTGTGATAAAAAAAGAAGAGATAAAAGAAATTGAAAATGTGGAGAAAATTTTTAGAAATTTAAATTATCCTGATGATTGGAAAAAATTTATAGAAGAGAGTAAAAATGAATTCAGTTAAAAAATACCAAATTGAAAAAATTGGAAAGGGCAAGGACCTAAACTTGATGGATGAGGTCATTGTTGAATATCCTATAGAAATTTATGTAAATGGGGAGAAATTCAAAAGATTAACCTTAACTCCAGTTGAAATAGAAAATCTTGTCATAGGTCATCTTTATAGCGAAAATATTATTAATTCAATAAGTGATATTAAAAATTTAAAAATAGAAGAGAACAAAGCCTATGTTGAATTATACAAAGAAAAATCTAAAAAGAAGACTAGGGAAATTAAAAATCAAACGATTGATAGGGAAAAATTATTTGATTTTTCCAAAAGATTTCAAAATGAGTCCGAAATTTTTAAAAGAACAGGTGGAGCTCATTCTTGTGCCCTTGTAAAAAATTATGAGATTATAAAGTTTGAAGAAGATGTTTCAAGAAGCAATGCCGTTGATAAATTAATTGGCTATATTTTAAAAAATCAAATCGACCTATCAGATAAATTTATTTTTACATCTTGTAGGATAAGTGAAGTTATTATGGAAAAAATTTTAAATATTGGTTTTAACCTTCTTATTTCTCAGTCATGCCCAACAAGTTTTGCAATTGATTTGGCAAGGGCGAAAAATATAAATTTGATAGGTTTTGCAAGAGGCGAAAGATTTAACATTTATAAAAAAAATGAAAATCTTTCGATAATATGAGGTTGGTATGGATTTATTAGATGTTGTAAAAATTGATGAAGCGATTGATTTACAGGTTTCTTTGATGGAAAAAATTGGATATAAGAAAAAAATCCAAATAAAAACTTGCGATTCTTTGGGATATATTTTGGCAAAGGATTTGATTTCAAAAGATAATCTGCCATGTTTTAGAAAAAGTACTATGGACGGCTACGCCATAAATTATAAGGATAGCCTGGGGGCGACAGATTCAATTCCTTCAATGTTAAAAGTTATTGAAGAAATTCAAATGGGAAATGTTCCTCAAAAAAAATTAAAAAGAGGCGAGGCCTCAAAAATTTATACTGGCGGCATGGTTCCAGAAGGGGCAGATGCGGTTTTACCCATAGAATATACAGAAATTTTGTCCAAAAAATTAATTTCAATCAGCAAGCCTGTGGTTTTTATGGAAAATATTATAGATATTGGCGATGATTCAAAAATTGGAGATATTTACGAAAAAGAAGGAAAAATTATAGATCCTGAAACAATAGCCATGGCAGCAAGTTTGGGCTATGAAAAAATTGAAGTTTATGACAAATTAAAATGTAAAATTTTATCAACTGGAGATGAAATTATTCCGGTAAATTCAAAGCTTGTTCCTGGGAAATCAAGGGATATTAATTCCTATATGCTTTATTCAATGTTGGAAAATATGGGAATTGATGTTCTTTCTATGAAACACTTGGAAGATGAAAGAAATTTAATAAAAAAAGAGCTTGAAGAGGATTTGGATTTGATAATAATTTCTGGTTCATCATCAAAGGGAAATAAGGATTTTGTTCCAAGTATTTCAAAAGAATTAAATCCTGGAATGATTTATCACGGAATTTCTATAAAACCTGGAAAGCCGACAAGTTTAAGTCAAAACAACAATACAATGATTTTGGGACTTCCTGGAAATCCTATCAGTGCCTATGCAGTTTTTAGGACGGTTTTCCAAAAAGCCTATGAAAAATATTTTAAAATTGATGAAAATTTAAAAATAAAATGCAAAATCAAAAGAAATATTGCGAATACTTCAGCAAAAACCATGATTTGTCTTGTAGAAATTAAAAAAGAAGGAGACGAGCTTGTGGCAAGTCCTATTTTTGGATTTTCCAACAATATTTCCCTACTAAAAAAAGCCAAGGGTTATATTGTGATTGATGAATATGTTGAAGGAATAAAAGAAAATGAAAAAGTGTGGGTGAATCTTATTAGATGAGAAATATTTATTTAGATACAAAAGAATTAGAAGAGGCAATAGAGATTTTCCACGAAAATATTGGGGAATTTTTTGCAGATGAAAAAAGTGAAATTATAGATTCCAAGGATGCCTTTGGAAGAGTTTCAAAAAATGCGATTTTTGCAAAATATTCATCGCCAGCCTACCATTCATCAGCTATGGATGGGGTAATGGTAAAAAGTGAGATGACAAAACTTGCAAGAGAAAATAAGCCCTTGTTTTTAAAAAATGAAGATTTTATTTATTGCAATACGGGCTCAGCCTTAATAAAACCCTACGATGCAGTGATTATGATAGAAGATGTGGAAATTCAAGAAGATGGAATTGTAATTTTAAAACCTGTAAATGCTTGGGAAAATATAAGAATCCAAGGAGAAGATGTAATCGAAAAAGATTTGATTTTTACATCTTACCACAAATTTAGGTCGGTTGATCTTTCAGTTTTAATTTCTGCAGGAATAAATGAAGTTGAAGTTTTAAAAAAACCAATCATTGGAATTATTCCATCTGGAAATGAAATAATTGATAACAAGGAAGACTTGGTCAAAGGAAAAATTATCGAATCAAATTCATCTATGTTAAAATCTATGGCAAAAGAGTGTGGCTTTGAAACTATAATTTATCCCATTGTAAAAGATGAAAAAACACAAATTAAAAATACTCTTGAAAAAGCTCAAAAAGAATGTGATTTTGTAACCTTGATTGCAGGAACTTCGGCAGGAAGCAAGGATTATACAAGAGAAATTGTAGAAGAAATGGGAGAAGTTTTTGTCCATGGACTTTCTATAAAACCAGGAAAGCCTGCAATTCTTGGAAAAATTTCCCAAACTCCCTTTGTAGGACTTCCAGGCTATCCCGTTTCAACTCATATAGTTTTTGATAAAATTGCTCTTCCTACTCTTCTTAAAAAAATGAGAATTATTTCTGATGACAAAATAAAAATTAAGGCAAAACTTACCAAACCTGTTATTTCTTCATTAAAAAATAGGGAATATATAAGGGTAAAAATTGGTTTAGTTGATGGAGAAATTATTGTAACACCACTTGATAGGAAGGCTGGATCCCTTTTTTCTCTATCAGAATCAGATGGTTATTTAATTATTGATAGAAATATTGAAGGATATAATAGGGGAGATTTGGTAGAAGTCACCCTTCATAGGCCAATTCCAAAAAAAGTTTTTGAAAACAGGATGGTTTCGATTGGATCTCATGATATAGTTTTAGATATTTTAAATGATTTATTTGCAAAAGATAATAAGCTTACAAGAATTTCATCATCACATGTGGGTTCTTTGGCGGGACTCAAGGCCCTAAACCAAGGCGACTGTATGCTTGCACCTTCTCATTTGCTAGATCAAAATGGAACTTATAACAATGAGGCAATCGATTTATTTTTTGAAAAAGATGAGGTCTCAAAAATAAATGTGGTTGGACGTAGGCAGGGGATTTTTGTTCAAAAAAATAATCCATTAAAAATAAAAACCATAGAAGATCTTTTAGATAAAAAAATGGTCAACAGACAAAGAGGAGCAGGGACTCGTTTGTTGTTTGACTATTTGTTAAAAAATAAAAATATTGATCCGGAAAAAATAAATGGCTATGACAACGAAGTGACTACACATTTGTCAGCTGCCCTTGCTGTAAAAAATGGAGATTGTGATTTTTCAATTGGAGTTGAATCTGCTGCCATAAAAATGGACATAGATTTTATTTACCTAAAAGATGAAGAATATCAATTTATAATAAAAAAAGAAAATTTAAAACTTGAATCTATCAAGGACTTAATCGAAGTTTTAAAATCAGATGAATTTAAAAATAAAATGAAAGACTTAGGTGGGTATAATACTAAGGAAAGTGGAAATATTTTATAGGAGGATAATATGAAAATTAAAAAACTAAATTTGTTGGCACTTGCTTTGTTATTTGGACTAACAGGATGTGGAAAAAATACGGAAGAAATAAAAACAGATTCCAATGTAAATTCTACAAGTAATGAAATTGTGGAAAGCTCAAATGAAAATACAAGCGAAGAAAAAATTGTAAAGCTTACAACAACAACTTCTGTTAATGATTCGGGATTGATGGATTATTTGAGAGATGATTTCAAAAAAGACATAGGTCTTGAAATGGAAATAGTTTCAAAAGGAACAGGAGCTGCAATCGAAGATGCAAAGGCAGGAAATGCTGATGTAATTTTGGTTCACTCAAAAGATGCAGAAGAAAAATTTATCGAAGAAGGATATGGACTTGAAAGAAAATCTTTCATGCACAATTTCTTTGTAATAGTTGGACCAAAAGATGATCCAGCAGGAATCAAAGGAAAAGATGCAGAAGAAGCTTTCAAATTAATAAATGAAAAAGATGAAAAATTTGTATCAAGAGGAGATGAGTCAGGAACTCACAACAAAGAATTAAAAATTTGGGAAAAAGCAGGCATTGATGTTGACGAATTATCCAAAAAGGATAACTACAACTCACTTGGAGATGGAATGGGAGCAACCTTAACATTTGCATCAGAAAATAACGCCTATACTTTAACAGATTTATCAACATTTTTAACCATGGAAAATGATTTAGATTTGGAAGTTTTAGTTGACCAATCAGATGCTCTTAAAAATGTTTATTCAATTATTATAGTAAATCCTGACAAAGTAAAAGGAACAAACCCAGATGTAGCTAAGAAATTCCAAGATTGGATGCTATCAGATAAGGCAAAAAAATTAATTAGTGAATACGGAAAAGAGGAATATGGCCAACAACTTTTCTTTTTAGGAGAATAGGATGAATGAAATTTATTCCATAGTTTTATTGACCTTAAAAATTTGTATAATTTCAACGATAATATCTGGAATTTTTGCAATTTTTTTGGCCTTTTACCTTGGATTAAATGAAAATAAATTTATAAAAATTTTAAAAATTCTTATTAATGCTTTCACATCCTTGCCACCAGTAATAGCAGGAGTTTTTGTATATATTTTATTTTCAAAAAATGGAATATTTGGAAAACTTTCTTGGCTTTATACGCAAAAAGTTATAATAATTGCCCAAATTCTCATAGTAACACCAATAATTTGTGCAAATATATATCCAGCAGTAGAAGAAATTAGAAATTCATTTGTAGAAACTTGCTTAGGACTTGGAATTTCAAAATTCAAAATGTATAGGCAGTTGCTAAAAGAAAGCACCTATTCGCTTTCTTCGGCGCTTATAACAGGATTTGGTAGAGCTATATCAGAAGTAGGAGCTGTAATGATTGTAGGAGGAAATATAAGATATAAAACTAGGGTTTTGACATCCGCAATAGTTCTTGAAAATAATAAGGGAAACTATTCTATGAGTATAAAACTTGGAATTATTCTTATGCTAATTTCCTTTGGAATTTCTATTTTTGCAATGATTTTTTCTAGGAGAAATGATGATAAAAATAAAAAACGTACAAGCTGAAATTTATGAAAAATTATTATTTCACATAGAAGATTTCACTTTCTATGATGGAAAAAAATATATTTTAACTGGAGAAAATGGAGCGGGCAAATCGACATTATTAAAGTCTTTTATTGGAATAAATACCTTTGTAAAAGGAAGTATTGAAAATGATAAAAATATAGTTTATCAAGCTCAAAATCCCTTTATTTTCAAAAAAACTCCAAGAGATAATTTTAAAATAATAGGAAAAAATATTGAAAATATAAAAAAAGACTTGGAATTTTTTGCAATAGAAAATTTATTAGACCAAAATATAGACAGCTTATCAGGAGGGGAAAAGGAAAAAGTAGTTTTTTTAAGGACTATGTTAAAAGCAAATCAGACCTTGCTACTAGATGAACCCTTTTCTCAAATGGATAAAAAATCAAGGATTGATGCAAATATATTTTTGGATAAGTGGCTAAAAGAAAAAGAAGATAGGATGATAATTATAATAAGTCATGATAATTTAGACGATTATAGCTTTGACTATCACATAGAATTAAAAAATAAGCAGCTTAAATTAATTTAAGCTGCTTTCTAATTTTCCGATTTCTTTTATTAAATTTTCAACATCATCAATGCTGTAATTTAAATTTGAAAGTTCATTTATGGTATTTACAATATTTGATAAATATTTTGGGTTTGTAGCAAATAAACACATTCCTGCCGAATCAATTATTTTTAAATAATCCTTAGGAATATTTTTTCTTTTTTTATCTGATAAAGATTTTATTTTATATTTTTTCTCTAGATATTTTCTACCACAAGCCAAATCACTATAAATTTCATCTTTTTTATCACTTACGATTTTTTTTGTAATATTATCCAATTGGTCGATATTTAAATTTTCGAATTTATAAATATGGTTTAAATATTTATATGAAAATTCTATGCTTTTTGATAAGCCATAAATATCAATTCCATACTCATCAAGTCTATTTTTTATTTTATTTAATTTTTCTAAATTATTCTCACTATAAGAATTTTTAATTGAAAAAAGATTTTCTTTTTCGTGAGATTTTTTATCAAAACAACCCAAAATACATCCATCACATTGTCTATTAGGATTTTTTTTAAAAATTGATGGACAATTTATATTTCTTAAATTATTTTTTTTAACTGAAATGGAAATAACATTTTTTTCATACAAAAGGTTTGAAAGATTTTTTGAACAACCACGGTATTTATCTTCAACAAGCCTTGCCAAATTATCTTTTTTTATAGTTGAATTTGTAATATAAATAGAAGATGAATTATCTCCATATTTTTTCCTTAAATAATTAAAAGTAGAAGAGTTTGAATGATTTTTATTAGGATTTTCATTAAATAAAATTTTATATTTATCAATATAAAGTTCCACAGGAAAATCAGACTTATTTAGCAAAACAAGTCCATCATAAGAATTTGATTTAAGAAAATAAGAAAAATTTCCTCCCATATTTTTGTAGAAAATTTTACCCGAATTATTTTTTCCCATAATTATAAATTTAGAAATTGGATTTTTATATTCGATGATTGAAGATGTAAAAATCATCCAAGGATTTTTAAAATTTTTGTTTTTATTTAAAAAAAACAAAGAAAGAGCAAATCCTCCCATATAAAAATTTTTAGTTTTTTTATCAATATATTCAATTTCATATTTCTTTTTTTCTAGATCTAGCAATAATATTTTATAAAATTTTTCCATATCTTCCTCTTTTTGATTACATTGTACTATTTATAAAAAAATTTGTAAGAATTTAATTAAATCAAAAATAATTTAAATATCTAAAAGCCTTTAAATTACTTGACATATATATACTAAGAGTGTAAAATTAATAAGGATTGGCGTAAGGCCAATTTTTAAGATGATTAAAATTTAGAAAAAAAGGAGGTGCATTATGCCTACAATTAATCAACTTGTTAGAAAAGGTAGAAAAACTACTAAGGAAAAATCAGATACACCAGCTTTAGGTTATAACTTCAATACACTTAAAAGAAGACAAACTAAATCTCAATCACCACAAAAACGTGGAGTTTGTACTTCAGTAAGAACAGTTACACCTAAAAAGCCTAACTCTGCTTTGAGAAAAATTGCCAGAGTAAGACTTACTAATGGTGCAGAAGTTCTTTCTTATATACCAGGAATCGGACACAATCTTCAAGAACACTCTGTTGTACTAATTAGAGGAGGAAGAGTAAAAGACCTTCCAGGTGTTAGATACCATATCATAAGAGGTACTCTTGATACAGCAGGAGTAGAAGGAAGAAAACAAGGTAGATCTAAATACGGAGCTAAAAAAGATAATTAGTAGTATTTAGATGTAGTGCATAATGTACTGAGATTAAAATAAAAGTATATGTGCACACGAACGGCTTTAAGGTCGTTTTTAAGGCCTTATGGTCGAGTACTAAAGATATTACTAAAATTGGTAAAGGAGGGAAGCAAAGTGTCAAGAAAAGGACATATACCAAAAAGAGAGGTAATGCCTGATGCAAAGTATAACGATAGAGTTGTAACAAAACTTATCAACAACGTTATGCTTGATGGTAAAAAAGGCGTTGCTACAAAAATAGTTTATGATGCTTTCGAAATAGTTGGAGAAACTTCAGGAAATGATCCATTAGAAGTATTCTACCAAGCTTTAGAAAATATTATGCCAACACTTGAAGTTAAAGCAAGAAGAATAGGTGGAGCTAACTACCAAGTACCTATGGAAGTTAGACCAGAAAGAAGACAAACTTTAGGTTTAAGATGGTTAGTTAATTTCTCAAGAGCACGTGGAGAAAAAACTATGGTAGAAAGATTATCTAAAGAAATTTTAGATGCATCAAACAATGCTGGTGCCAGCGTTAAACGTAAAGAAGAAATGCACAGAGCTGCAGAAGCTAATAAAGCTTTCGCACACTATAGATATTAGGGGGATCAATGTCAAGAGATGTCTCATTAAAAGCAACCAGAAATATTGGTATCATGGCACATATCGATGCTGGTAAAACAACAGTAACAGAAAGAATGTTGTTTTATACAGGAAAGATATATAAAATCGGTGATACCCATGATGGTACAGCAGTAATGGATTCCATGGATCAAGAAAAAGAACGTGGAATTACAATTGGTTCTGCTGCTACAACATGTTACTGGAATGATCACAGAATAAACATCATAGACACACCAGGCCACGTTGACTTTACAGTTGAAGTAGAAAGATCTCTAAGAGTTCTTGATGGTGCTGTTGCACTTTTTGATGCAAAAAGTGGTGTAGAACCACAATCTGAAACAGTTTGGAGACAAGCTGACAAATATGACATTCCAAGATTTTGCTTCATAAATAAAATGGATGCTACAGGCGCTGACTTTTTCATGTCTGTAGATACAATAAAAGAAAAATTAAAAGCAAATGCAGTACCTATAGAAATTCCTATAGGAGCTGAACAAGAATTTGAAGGTGTAGTTGACCTAGTAACAATGGAATCTGTAACATATAAAACAGAAGACTTAGGAGCTCACCCAATCAAAGGCGAAATTCCAGAAAATTTAAAAGAAAAAGCTGAAGAATATAGAGCAAATCTTTTAGAAGAATTATCAGAAATTGACGACACAATAATGATGAAATATCTAGAAGGTGAAGAGGTTTCTGAAGAAGAAATTAAAGCTGCTATAAGAAAGGGAACAATTGAAAAGAAAATTTTCCCATGTCTATGTGGATCAGCATATAAAAACAAAGGTGTTCAAGCACTTCTTGATGCCATAGTTGATTACATGCCAAGCCCACTTGATATACCAGCAGTTCAAGGAACTGACCCTAAAGATGAAGAAAAAGTTCTTGAAAGAAAAGCTGGAGATAAAGAACCTCTTTCTGCTTTAGCATTTAAAGTAGTAACTGATCCTTATGTAGGTAAGTTAATTTATGCAAGAATCTATTCAGGAACAATCGAATCAGGTTCATACATCTACAATGCTACAAAAGGTAAGAAAGAAAGAGTAGGAAGAATCCTACAAATGCACTCAAACAAACAAGAAGAAATCGAAACAGGTTATTGTGGAGATATAGTAGCTCTTCTTGGACTTAAAAATACAACAACAGGAGATTCACTCTGCCTTCAAGATGACCAAATAATTCTTGAAAACATGGAATTCCCAGATCCAGTTATCTCAGTTGCTATTGAACCAAAAACAAGAGCAAGTCAAGATAAAATGGCTATAGGACTTCAAAAACTTGCAGAAGAAGATCCAACATTCGTTACAAAAACAGATGAAGAAACTGGACAAACAATAATTTCAGGAATGGGAGAATTACACCTTGAAATTATCGTTGATAGATTACTTCGTGAATTCAAAGTAGAAGCTAACATTGGTAACCCACAAGTAGCATACAGAGAATCTATAACACAACCTGCAGAAGCACAAGGTAAGTTTGTAAGACAATCCGGTGGTTCTGGTCAATACGGAGATGTTGTTCTTAGAATTATGCCAGGCGAAGAAGGAGCAGGAATCACATTCGAATCCAAAATCGTCGGAGGAGCAATTCCAAAAGAATACATCAAACCAGTTGAAGAAGGTGTTAGAGAAGCAGCTACTCAAGGTATCCTTGGTGGATATCCAATGGTTGATATGCACGTTGAAGTATTCGATGGTTCATACCACGAAGTAGACTCATCGGAAGTTGCCTTCCACGTAGCAGGATCTATGGCTCTTAAAAACGCAGTAGCAAAAGCTAAACCGATTTTACTTGAGCCAATGGAAAAAGTTGAAATTACTACACCAGATGAATATCTAGGAGATGTAATGGGAGATGTTTCATCAAGAAGAGGTAAGATTGATGGAATGAATCCAAAAGATGGAATTCATGTATTAAATGCTTTCATACCACTTTCAGAAATGTTTGGATATGCAACAGATCTAAGAAGTAAAACTCAAGGTAGAGCAACATATGCAATGCAATTTGATCACTATGCTCAAGTACCTGAAAGTGTAAAAGAAGAAGTATTAAATAAAAATTAGGAGGAAATAATGAGTAAAGCACAATTTGAAAGAAGCAAACCACATATTAAT